>Ga0082212_10009129_pt1 | contig 12819 bp, 9 predicted proteins | sample TergutNt197P3_FD_71548 | JGI IMG/M metagenome (GOLD analysis project Ga0082212, IMG submission 71548) | Neocapritermes taracua P3 segment gut microbial communities from Petit-Saut dam, French Guiana - Nt197 P3 | ecosystem: Host-associated > Arthropoda: Insects > Digestive system > Gut ... | reverse complement strand
AAACAGATAGAGAAGATAGGTAGAATCATTATCATAAAATAAAGAAAATAAAAAAGATGCCTTTCAATATCAATTTTTATATTTTAAAAATTTGATTTTGTCATATTGATATTTTTTCTCTATCTTATTTATTTCTATCTGCTATCAAAAATCTGCTACATCTGTTTCATCTGTTGAGAAGAAATGAAAAAAGTTGTGCAAATACGTTTGGGCGACATCGACTTGAAAGTGCTCCGCGCCATCATCACCCGCTCCGGCGGCGAATCGGTGCCGTTCCCGGAATGAGGAAACGCAGTGTTTGAACCATTCAGAACCGCGACGGTCACGGAGCGGAAACCATCAGAGCCGCGCACGGAGTAAGCGGTAGCGATTTGCGAGTGGTTTCAGTGACCGGTTCGCGACGAAAAAGCAATCCGTTAGGATTGCATCTTTCGGTAGAAAACAAGACCCCCAAGTAGAACTGCATCCCGTAGGGATGCCCCCCGATATTCTGGGACGCATCTCTTGTATGTTATTTATAGTAACTTTCCAAGCATCTGTTGTCAATGAAAGGTAAGGTTGTTAGGATATAGCGAAGTGAGTTTGTTCTCTTCCCCCATGGGGGAAGATTGCAAAAAAATCGGTGTAAGAGATCGTTCATTCCTGGGGCAAAACCCGTTCCGTAGCGTGATCCTTATGCCGCTTCGTTTCAAACCCGAACAGTCGCCCGGTGCCACCAGCGCAATACACTGGTAAGAGCCCGCATCAGCAAGGAAGGAGTTTTTTTCCATGACCAGCAATTTGTCTGCCGACGGCTGGGCCTCGCAACTTGACAACATTCAAAGGGAAGTATTGTCTGGCCGGAGTACCGGCATAACGAACCTTTTTTCGTCGGAATCGACATCGCAAAAGACGAACTCGTCATGCACGTCCTGCCAACAAATCAAACACTCACCATCAATCATTCTTTCAAAGGAATTAAAGAACTTATCAAACTGTTTCAGGAAATTCAACCCCAACAAATCGTCCTCGAAGCCACCGGAGGTCTCGAACGGGAACTCGTGATCAACATCCCGCAAACGGGTTTGAAGTTGTGTGCATCAATCCCAGACGAGCCCGCGATCTCGCAAAAGGTCTCGGACAACTCGCAAAAACCGACGCCGTTGATGCACGAATGCTCGCAACGTTTGCACAACTCCAATGCCTCAAGGCAAGACCCGTTTCATTAGTTACGAGTTGCGAGTGATTAGTTTGAAATGTTGGTTGCCAGCCACTCGCCACTCGCTACACGCAACTATTAACATTGATGAGCGTATCACAAAAATGATCGACGACAATCCTGATTGGAGCGAAAAGGATAAAATTTTGCAATCCGTGCCCGGCGTCGGACCGAAGACGAGCCAGATGCTCATCTCGGCTTTGCCGGAACTCGGCAATTTAAATCGCCAGGAGATCGCCGCCTTGGTTGGCGTCACGCCGTTTTGCGATGACAGCGGCACGAAGTCCGGCGCAAGGCACATACGCGGAGGCCGGGCCAACGTCCGATCCGCGTTGTACATGGCGACCTTCAGCGCCGTGCGATACAACCAGACCTTCAAAGAATTTTTCGACCGGCTGATTGCCAACGGAAAAAAGTTCAAAGTCGCCATCGTTGCCGCAATGCGAAAATTGATCTCCACGCTCAACTCCATGATCAAAACAAAAACCAAGTGGAACGAACACCGTGTTCGTTCCCAAAATTTTTAACAATTTGCGACTTTTTCACCAAAAAACGCTTGACAAAAAACACAGTCGCTACGGGACTAAGACTCACAACTTACAACTTACAACTTACAACTTACAAACTATCACCTATCCCCTAATACAAGGTGAATCATGAAAAAGCACATCTTTGCAGCGTGTCGGTTGTCGTTGATTGTCTTGTCAATTCACGTTTTGTCTTTGCAGTTTTCATTCGGTCAGCTTGATGAAAAACCGTTGTTTCTCCAAAGCGGCGAAGTGCTTCTCGCCGAAGGAACGAAACTCCTCGCCGAAAAGGATTTGCCGAATGCTCTGCGCGTTTTGTATCTTGCGCAACATCGTTTGCAGGATCATGAAGAGAGTCGCTTCGAATATGAAATGTGTCGGACTCTTTTCGCGTTGGAACGACGGGATGGGAAATTGATCGAAGCCGTTGTCCATTATCCCACGTTGACATTCAACGATCCGCAAAAGGAAGCGAAACGCAGCTATGTGACGGGAATCGCGGCTTCTTTTCTTGACAAGGACTCGAATTACCAGTGGAGTCAGGCCTTGGATTATTGGTCGCGCGCCTGCGAACTGGAACCGGATAATATCGATTGGAAAAAGAAACTTCTTTGGGCGCAAATGAAAACCGGGTTGTTCCAGGAAGCGGAGAAATTGCTGGAATCGCTTTTCCGTCAACAACCGGATGATGCGTATCTTCACGAAGCGGCGGCAATGAAAATCGCGTTGGAAATACAGCAGCAATTCAATCAGCAGCCGAACCCGGAAACCATCAATCAAGGGGTGGAGCATTGTCTGAAAGCGTTGGAGATTTCGATCAAAACGAAAACGGACCCCGATCTCTTTATGGAGCGGCTCGTGAATCAGGTGACTCCGGTCAATCAAATTCGGGAAATGGTGTGTCCGTCCGATTTGGAGACGTACGTCAAGCGAATGCGCGAGTTGAAAAACGGCGGCAATCAGGCACTTTGGGGGCGCGTCGCGTCGATGCGCATTCAGGGAATTTTCAATACGCAAAACCGGCAGTATCAGCAAGACGCGTTGCAACAAATTGCGATTCCGAATCAGAACAATCCGCTGTTTTGCCTGGAATACGGGTTGACTTTCAATTTGCGCGAGGAAAGCGGTTATCTTCAGGCAATGGTCAATTTCGAAAGTCTCATCAAGGACGGTACGCTTCGCGGAACAGGAATTTTTTATCGCGGCGATGCGAACAACTGGCGAAGTCTCGGCGGAAACCTGCCGGAACTGATGGAAAAGTCGATACCTGATTTTGAGGAAGCCGTGAAACTCGCTCCCGATTGGCCTTACGCTTATCTCAAACTCGGCTGGTCGTATATGCACACGAAACGCTATTTCGATGCGGAGAAAACCTTCCAAAAAGGTTTGAGCGTCGCGCCGGAACACTTGCAACTGATGCGCGGACTCGGAAATGCTTATCTGGAACTCTGGAATATTGATCGCAACAATCTGAGTTTGATGAACCAGGCACTTCATTACGCAAAGCGACTTGAGGATCGCGGGTTGGAAAATTTTTGTATGAACGCGTTGCGACAAGCGGGCGAATATGACTATCGTTCCGTTCCCGAAGCGTTCACGGCGTCCGACGTGTTCCAAAAGGGCGTGGAATTTCAAGAAGCCGGTGAAGCGAAAGAAGCTCTCGAATGTTTTGAGTGGCTCAAGGAAAACTATCCCGATCCGGGATTTGAACTGCCGGTTTCTCCGTATCTCAAAGCGGCGGAAATTCATTATGCCGAAAAGAATTGGGACGCGGTGGTCGAAAATTTGACGTTCTGCGATCTTCGTAACACACAGGCCGTGGTCATGTTTGCTCACGCGATTGTCGAATTGAAACGCTATGACGATTTGGCCGACTACTACATCGACGTTCTTCTCAACGATCCCCAATATTTCAAGCAGGGAAAACAGCAGATTTACATCGCGCAAGCGTTGAAACAGACGAATAAGGGAACCCCGCAGGAAATGTACGAGGCGATGCCGTATGGCAATCCCGAATTTTATTACGATGCCGACGCACTTCTTGTGATGGCCGAAGCCGCGTTGGAAGCGAATGAGATTCTCCAGGCAAATTCGTGTTTCGAGATGCTCCTTCAACTCGATGCGGAGAAACACTACAAATTCGCCTTGCAAATCGCAAAATGTTACGCCGATGCGAACAATTTTTCCGATGCGGCAATCCTTTACGATAAGTTTCTCGAATACGAGCCGGACAACGAAAACGTCAGAAGGATGCTTCTTGCCACTCTTTACAAAGGCGGATATTACCTGCGTTGCATGGAATATCTGATTCGATACATTCAGGAAAAACCGGCGGAAAAACGCTATTGGCTGCAACTTGCGACGGTTTTGGAGAAATACCACGATCCGCAAGCGGAAACCTGTGCTCCGGTTCTTGCGCTGGAACTTACGCCGGAAAGCGTGCCGGATTACGACGATATTTTGGAATCGCGAATTAACATCACGCGAATACTTCGTTTGTATGATGAGGCTGTGCGTGATTTGGAAACCCTGCTCAAACGCGGCAAAACGGAAGGGCGTTTGTTCGTTTCGCGATCGGGCGAAAAAACTTTTGATCTCAAAACATGCGTTGAAAATTCGCTGGCGTTGCTTTTTCTGACTCAGGAAAAATACGACGACGCGATTCGGATTCTGACGCAATCTCTTCCGCAGCAGAAAAACGCATTGCAGAAAGAGATTTCTCACGCCATTCTTGCGGAAACGTATATTTTCCAAAACGAGTGGGCGAAAGCGATTCCCGAATTGGAAGCCGTTCGCAAAAACCATTTGGGCAAGCAGGAATGGTTCGAGGAATCGATGGTTTTGATGATGATCGGAAATTGCCACTTAAAAAACGACAACGCGATGGAAGCCGGGAAAGCCTTTTCCGCGTCCTTGTCGCTTGATCCCCAGTGTTTGGAATCGAACTTGGGGCGGTATGAAGCGTGTCTTTTGGCGTTGAAAGACACGGAAGTGCAAAATAATTCCGCCAGGAAAACTTCGTTTGAAAATCAAGCCCGAAAAGACCTTCTTGTTCTCAAACAGGCAACGCGACAGATACGGCTTTTTCCGCCTCACGAGTACAAAGCACTCGACAAGGCAACGTTAAAAGAACCATAAATGACGGTTGCCATGCCGAAACGGGGGGCATGGCTTGACTGCTGTAATAGCAACATGAAATGAAATATCAGATGAGTGAACAATGATGAACACACAAACTCTTCTCGAACAAATTGCTCTCGGCGAAGACAGCACGCGGCAATTCAAAACCGACGTGACCAACGGGGAATCGCTGGCTTCCGAACTGGTGGCCTTTGCCAATTCCGAGGGCGGTACGATCTTTATCGGTGTAGCCGATGACGGTTCGACGCCGGGGCTGACCCTGCAAGATGTATCCCGGATCAATCAACTCATCAGTAACGTTTCCAGCCAAATGGTGCGCAGCCCGATCACCGTCACGACGCGCAACGTCGGTCTGGAGAACGGACGCATCGTGATCGCGTTGAAGGTGCCGGAGGGGTTCGAAAAACCCTATTTTGACAAAAACGGCGTCGTTTGGATCAAAGCGGGAAGCGATAAACGCCGTATCAATTCGAAGGAACCCTTGCGTCGACTCTTTCAAGAAGCGGGACAATTTTATGGAGACGAATTACCGACCAAAGCGAAAATCGACAGGTTGGATGATCTTCGTTTTAAGAAATTTCTGCAAAAATACTACAAGTGTGAGTATCCGCAATCGGAAGAGGAATTGTTGCGATTGCTGAAAAATCTGAACATGGCGACCGACGATGGCAGGTTGAATCTCGGTGGAGCTTTGTTGTTTGCCGAACAACCGGAGTGGATTGTACCATTGAGTGTTGTCAAAACGATTCGGTTTCCCGGTAACAAAATACACATTTCAGACTATGTTGATACCATAGATTGTTCCGGAACTCTTCAGGAGATTTTTCATGACACAATGGGTTTCATCATGCGAAATCTCCACCATATTCAAGCCGGTAACAACGTCAACGCGCCGGGAACGCCGGAAGTGCCGCGAGAGGTGTTCGAGGAACTTTTGGTCAATGCTCTCGTCCATCGCGACTACCTGGTGAATGCCACGATTCGGATTTTTATTTTTGACAATCGCATCGAAATCATCAGCCCCGGTCATTTGCCGAACAATTTGACCATCGAGAAAATGCTCATGGGTAATGTGAGCATTCGTAACCCAGTCTTGGTGACTTACGTTGCCAAAGGATTGTTGCCGTATCACGGCCTGGGCTCCGGTATCGGACGAGCGTTGAAAGCTTGGCCTGACATCGACTTCATCAACGACCGTGAAGGTTGCCAGTTTACGGCCATTGTTCACAGAAAACCGATTGAGTAAGTTAGCTGCGTCACCCTGTGACGCACAGAATGACAGAATATAAGACAAAAACAAGGATACTTTTTATGCGAACAGCAATTGCGTTAAATACCTTTATCATTTGGACGGCCTTGCATACTGCCGTCACATTAGCTCAAACAGAAGCATTCATCGGCCAACCGTTCGGCGTTGGGTGCATTGTGTTGCCGATTTCGCCGAATGAGCTGTCGCCGTCGCGCGGGTTGGAAGACGTACAAATTTACGAGCAGAACAATCGGGTTTTATACCCTGTTTTTGAGGTTCGTGAAGCCCCGCGCGAACTGACGCAGGCATTTCAAAACGCACGACGCCCCATCGGTCGGCTGGTTGGTGAAATTCTCGATCAGACCGGAACGTCACTTGCCGTGTATTTTCTCTTCACCGGAGATCGCTCGCCGCTCAACGTGACGATTGTCACCAACCGTTCGGTCGCAAAAACCGTGACGCCTGTGCAACAGCCGACGAAGCACAACCAACTCCTGCGCGAATGGTGGGACAAATACAATAAGGATGCAAGCCCACTCGCCGAAACGAACGATCACCCACCGGTGGTCAAAGAATATTTGCGGACGATGTTGGCGTATCGTCTCGGCCTGCAACGTCCGCCAGCCAAGCCGCCGATTTGGGACAAGCTGCTGTACACGGAGCTCGGATTTCAACTCGACCCGACCGCCGCGATGTTCGACGCTCAGACAAAACGGTTCTTTGAACCGCAACAGTTTTCGCAGCCCTTGCGCTATGATCTGCCGCCTGCGCTGGGTGAAATGGTTCTGGGGGCTTCGGGCTTCAGGTTTCAGACTTCAGGTGTCGAGACAGAACCGCAAACACCAACCCCGAAGCCCGAAGTCGGAAGTCTGAAGCCTACAGACGACACCAAGCCCTCCCTCTGGGAAACTCTGACGCAAACCTTCGCCCGTGCAACCGGCGGGGGAAATGACTCCGCTCAAACGGGTACCGACGCTCAAACACAATACGAACGCGAAGGAATCGAGCCGCTTGCGTTTCATGTGCCGGCGCATTGCTTTTACATCCGCTTCGGGTCGTACTCGAATTTTACCTGGCTACAAGACACGACCGCACTGTGGGGCGGCGATATGCGGAACCTCATCGCACTGCGGGCACTCAACACACGCTCCGGTGAGCGTCTCGAACAACAACTCGGTTTGCGACAGGACGCATTGGCCAAACTGTTCGGCGATTCGGTCATTGACGACGTTGCGGTCATCGGCACCGACATCTTTTTCGACGAAGGTGCCTCATTCGGGCTGCTCTTTCGGGCAAAGAACAACACGTTGCTGGCCAACGATTTCAACGCCAAACGTCGGGAATATCTGCGGCAACACCGAGCCGCCGGTGCCGTCGAGCGAACTGTTGATGTTCAAGGTCAAAAAGTGTCGGCTATCACTTCGCCCGACCACAGCATCCGCACCTTTTACGTTGCGATGGGCGATTATCACCTCGTGACGCGGTCGGAGCAACTTGTCCGTGATTTCGTCGCGTTGCATGTTCCATCATCGGAATCGCAAACGCACAAGCCGCTTTCGCTTGGTGAACTGCCGGAGTTTCAACAGGTGCGCGAGATTATGCCCGTTGAAGACAAGGCGACGATTTTCCTATACTTTTCGCGTCCCTATTTTTACAACATCACAAGTCCCGGCTATTGGATCGAAACGCAACGTCGCGCAACGGCGGCATCGGACATCGAACTGTTGCGACTTGGCGGCATGGCGGCTGCGGCGGAAGGTCACGGCAGTCAGGCCGACATCAGGCAATGGGTGCGACTGCTGCGAACCGGCGGTTATGTTCCGCAAAACTTCGGCACCTTGCCCGACGGAAGTGAGACGATTCTTGCGTCCTGGAAAGACATTCGCAACACGCTGCGCGGTGATCGCGGTTCGTTTGTGCCGATTGCCGATTTGTTGCCGACACGTGTGACCGAGACCGAATATCACGCTTACGAAGCAATGTGCCGCGACTTTTTTGAGAATTGGGGCGACCTCGACCCGGTGATCGTTTCGATCAAGCGAACGCCCGTTACATCGCGCGAAGGCAAAACGGAACACATCGTCATCGACGCACGCATGGCACCGATGTCCCGCAAAAACCGCGAGACGCTGCAATCGCAACTCGGACAGCCGCTCGCAAACGCAATGGCACCGATTCCCGGCAATTTCGCGTCGTTTGAGGTTTCACTCAACGGCAATTTCTTTTTCGGGGGATTGCGAAACGAGGTTCCGGCACCTGTGCCGGGCGAACAGGTGCGACCGCTCCAGCAACTCGCCACCGACATCATTTCGGGGCTTGTTTTGAAAGATCAACAGGCACTCGTCGGCGATTTGCTTGCGGGCTATTTGGGCTACATCGGTCAGCCCGGGCAATGGTTGAAAACCTGGGATATCGCCTTTCTGCAACGTGATGATGCCAACGGTTACTCGCGTGGCATCGGCGGAACCTGGCGACGGCATTTCGGGCAATACACGCTGTACTCCCGACAGCGCGGTGTGCTCGACCAGGTGGCACCGCAACTCGGGTTCGTTCCAGCGGACTATGCGGCACATCTTCGCGTCAACGTTGGCAATCCTCTCACCGCCCAAATCGCATCGACGCTTAACAATCTTGCTCACCTGCGCACCTGCGATACGTCGCGGAGCAATTTGCGGCTGCTCAATGACCTGCAAACGCAATTTCATATCAACGGGCAGGATTGCAAAGAGGTGGCCGAACAATTGCTAGGCGGCGAATTGATTTGCCCGCTTGGGGGCCAATACGTTTACCAGCCTTACGGCAACCCGGCTCTCGGCATGGGACGCTGGCACGCAACGGCACTTGGCACTTCGCAAAATGCAACGCCTCAACCACCTGTCGGGGGAGCATTGCGACCTGCAACGCTGTTGGCACCACCGTTGAATTGGTTTCGCGGAGGAAAACTGGATGCCTTACTTTCGCCCGATGCCGTTTCCATTCATGCCGAACTTGACATGCTGATGCCGATAAAATCAGAGTAAACCAGAATCTACCGCGTAAGCAAGGGGGTTAGCGACGGGGCTTGCCCCGCGTTGTGCTGGCAATGGCAGCCGGAAATTTTGCGATGCGGCAGAAGAAACGCGAACCACGTGAAAAAACGAAAAACGTAAAAGAGATAAACATGAATCATTACATACTTTTGGCGATTGCGGCGTTGATGATAACCAGTGCGATTTGGTTTGCGAGGCGGCTGTGGGTTGCGCTCGTGACCATGCAGGACGATGAGGACTTGCCACAGCGGTCACGTACCTTTTTCAGCCGACAGTTTAGGCGACGGATTCAAATCGCGGCCATGATCGGACTATCGGGTGTGTTTTTGGTTGCCGCTGTGTTGACTCCAACGAAAGCATTGCCGCTTCTGTTCGGTTCGCTGTCCGTTGTCCTGTTGTTGTGGTCGATCCTCATTGCGTTGTTCGATGTCATTTCGATCAACATGTTTTACAGAAGGTCACGCCATTGGGACGAAGCCCAACGTGCAAAAATGCAATACGAACTTGATCAAAAACTCCGCGAAATGCAGGGGGAAGATATTTCTCACCACGAAGAACACGAAGATTCACGAAGGGATTAAGATGATTTCACGAGGAAAACCCACCATGCGGATCGTATCGCTGCAATCGGGTAGCAACGGAAACTGCATTTACGTCGAGACGCAATCGGCGCGGCTGTTGTTCGACGCAGGCATCAGCGGCTCACGGGCAAAAGAACGACTGGCCGTGCATGGCATCGACATTAGCAGCGTTGATGCCCTGCTCATTTCGCACGACCACTGGGATCACGCAACGAACATGGGCATTTTCAATCGCAAGTTCGGCATTCCCGTCTGGGTCACCGAAAAAACGCACAAGGAAGTGCTGCGAAAGAAACCGCCCGGCCACATCGCGCAGCTTAACCATTTCATTTCCGGCGAGACGCTTCGATTCGGCGACGTGGCAGTTGAGACAATCCGCACACCACACGATGCAACCGACGGCAACATGTTCATCGTTGATGACGGTCGCGCACGATTCGGTGTCATGACCGACTTGGGGCACGTCTTCCCCGATCTGCGCGAGGCAGTCCGCTCGCTAGATGCCGTGTTACTCGAAAGCAATTACGACCCTGAGTCGCTCAAATATTGCGATTATTCCGACGAAACAAAGGCACGCATTCGCGGCAAAGGCGGCCATATTTCGAACTTTGACGCCGCCCGGCTGATCGAATCGGCCAAATCGCGTTTGCAATGGGCTTGCCTCGGTCACATCTCGCAGGAGAGCAATCACCCGCAACTTGTCCTTGAAACACATCAACACATTCTTACAGAGTCCCTGCCGCTCCACATCGCGTCCCGATTTGGAGTATCCGAATTGCTTTTGTTGTGAGTTTGAGAATTTCCACTCAATGACACATCTTTTCAGGAAAAATGTCCCGAAAATTAAATTATTGTGACAGATTACAAATATCTGACTTTTACGGATTAAATTCTCAAAAAAACTTTTTAAGAGAATCGTGTCTGTGCGTGGAAATGAAAAAATACAAAAAAAAGGCTCGCATTTCCATCGATCTCTGATTAGAATAATGGTATATAGGATTATCACAAGATATTTTTGCCTTTTTTGGAAATATTAGTTGACCAGTAAGTAATGGTCGATTCACAGTCAAGGACGGCAGAGCGGCAATAGGGCAAACGATAACAGAAAACTTTCTGGAGAGTCATTATGAAAAAACTACGAAATGTTTGTTGTCTGTTATCAACATAAGGAAGCATGAATGTAAATGAAATGAGCAGAGCATCCACTACACAAGAAGACCAACAATCCAAAACGCCGTTTTACGTTTCAGAACAGAATCAGGACAAACCTGTCGGCTATCTGTTCTTGGATAACGACACGCTTATTCTTGAGTTTCAGGGAACTCACCCCGATATCAGAATCAAACAGGCCAAAGCCCGTACGGTTATTGAGTTTATCGACGATTCGTGCATCCGTATTGAGTTGCCGGACAATCCCGGAAAGAAAGCCCGTATCTATCTCAAATCGGGCGGAGAGGGACGTTTTGCTGTTTATGGTATTCGTGACTGGACAGGCATCGACGGAACGGAACCACGTGCCGTGCGAAAACAGATGTACTTGGCACGGTTGGATTCGACCGGGGCCAAGCTGACGGCTTTCTGGCAGTTGGTACTTCCTTACGCTATTTTGGGACTGACCTATTTGATGCACGCGTTCGTCGTCGATTCGACACCTGAACTCGAGTATTTTGTTACCGGATGGCAACGGCTTGCCCTCAATCCCATCATCGCGGTTCACTTCGCATTTCTGCTGATTCCAGCCACGGCAATCCTGTTGTTTAGCCGTTTGTGGGGGTTGCGTGCCATGTTCATGGCAAATCTTTTACTCGTTTTTACTGTTGTAGGGTGCGGTTTTCTGCCTAACGAATGGCAGTTCCTTCCCGTTTCGGAAAGCACTCCCATGCTGCCGGAATACTGGCTGATATTTGCACCTTATATCATTTTACTCGTTGCACCGGCTTTTTATTTCATTATCGTTTTGCGACGAATGTAATGTCATAAACAGACCAATGGGGAATTCCACGTTAGCCGCGTCACCTTGTGACGCGCAAAAGGTAGGGCGGTCACGTCGCGAAGCCCAATTTGGCTGCTAACGGATATTGATCATGTCGGGGACGGAGTGCGGTCGTTCGATGCCATGAGACTCCAAGACATGCGGTGCTTCGGGGGTATAAGGCTCCGCAGTCGTCATGTTTTTCTCCTCTTCCGGCTTTTTGACGATACGGAAGGTGCAACAGGGGGCACCATCCAGTCGGCAGTTGACCCGATCAACCGGTGCCTTCATAATCTTACTCATCGCAAGTTTGTCGATTTCGCAAACAATGCCGGAGCCGTCATACATGGATACGAAGGGACAACTCAGTTTGTCGTATTCAGCATGTTCGCCTTCGACGCGACATGCGCCCAAACGTCCACTGCGGCACACAATGTCCGTGAATTCCTCGAGTCGCTTTTCCGGAATATCCGATTCGATCTGTTTGTTAAAGTGTTCGGCCATTTCCGAGGAAATCTCGTCGCACACTTTGGCCAATATTTCGCCGCCGCAATGCTTATTAATCGCACGCCACGCAGCAGGAACCAAAATATTTTGGTAGCCCTCAAACAGTTTTTTCAATGCATATTCCGTTGCGGAATACAGATAGCGGGGACGACCACGACCGGGAAGGCGTTCCAGCTTCTGCTGGATGTAGCCCGAGGAGATCAATTCGTTCAATTGTTCTGAAATGGCGGTGCGAGTCACTCCTGTCGCATCAATCAGCTCGGACATGGTCTTGGGAGGTTGCCCGATCAAGAGCCGCATGATACGCGTTCCCACTGCACTAATGGAGTTTCGAATGATCATTCTTAGCCTTCAGTAAAATAAAGATTTCATTAACCGTTTGACAATCACTTACAGTATTTTCTTTGTGACGATGTTTTCATAAAAACAATGGCCACAAGAGAATCTTCAATGGGTCAATGAAAAGCCATTAATAAAGTTATTATCATCTGCATATATTATCAAAATTGTTTTTCCACAAAATTATAATGAACATTCATTCATTACCAATAATTTTATCAGATTTAATTGCCATAAGCAATAATAATAATGAACATTCATACAATAATGTAAATA
>Ga0082212_10009128_pt1 | contig 12819 bp, 10 predicted proteins | sample TergutNt197P3_FD_71548 | JGI IMG/M metagenome (GOLD analysis project Ga0082212, IMG submission 71548) | Neocapritermes taracua P3 segment gut microbial communities from Petit-Saut dam, French Guiana - Nt197 P3 | ecosystem: Host-associated > Arthropoda: Insects > Digestive system > Gut ... | reverse complement strand
TGGACGTAACATTCAAAACATGGTAGACTTTTGTCTCACCATCACAAACAGAGAAGATCGAAACCGTTGTGCTGACACTATTATCGGCATCATGGGAAACATGTTTCCCCATCTACGCGATGTGAACGATTTTAAACATATCCTGTGGGATCATCTGGCTATCATGTCGGATTTCAAATTAGATGTGGACTATCCATTCGAGGTAATAAAGAAAGACAATCTGTACAAGCGACCGCCAACCATTCCGTACAATAAAAACGAAATTATTTACCGTCATTACGGAGAAATGCTTGAACAAATGATTTTCAAAGCTTCCGAAATGGAAGAAAGCGAAGAAAAAGAAGTGTTTATTCGCCTGATAGCCAATCAAATGAAAAAATCGTATCTGATATGGAACAAGGATTCGGTTGATAACCGTAAGATTCTTAAAGACCTGGCCGACTTGTCGGAAGGCCGTATCACACGAAACGATAATATGATTAAGTTTGCCGACATTTCAAGCGTCATTATTGAAACGCCCCGGCAGCAGGTTTCAAAAAAGAACAAGAAAAACCATTCGCGCAAAGGGCAATGAGTTCATTTATTATCGAAGGCGGCCATCCGTTACGTGGCGATATTTATCCGCAGGGCGCAAAAAATGAGGCTTTGCAAATTATATGCGCAACATTGCTTACCTCCGAAGCGGTCGAAGTACATAATATCCCCGATATTCTTGACATCCGCAACCTCCTTTTTTTGATGCGGCAAATGGGCGTCAAAGTAAAACAAATATCCGACGAATCCTATTTGTTTCAGGCCGATAACCTGAACCTTGACTATATTTATTCGGAAGAATATGCCCGTAAAGCATCGTCCTTACGCGGTTCTGTCCTGATGGTCGGCGCGTTGCTCGGCCGTTTCGGGAAAGCGGTACTCCCCCGGATAGGCGGCGACAAAATCGGACGGCGCAGGCTTGATACGCATTTGATTGGTTTTCAAAAATTGGGTGCGACACTCCATTACGATGCCGACCGACGCCTCTATGAGATAACAGCTTCCGCGTTGAAAGGTAATTACATGCTTCTTGACGAAGCATCGGTAACCGGTACGGCCAATATCATCATGGCCGCTGTCCTGGCGGAAGGTAAGACAACGATTTACAATGCAGCCTGCGAACCGTATATCCAACAGTTGTCAAAAATGCTTAACAGCATGGGAGCCAAAATTTCCGGCATAGGATCCAACCTCCTTACCATCAATGGGGTACAGTCATTGCATGGAACAACACATACCATGCTTCCCGACATGATTGAAATAGGCAGCTTCATTGGCATGGCCGCCATGACATGCTCTGAAATCACGATCAGGCATACGCGCTATGACATGCTCGGTATCATACCCGATACATTCCGCCGTTTAGGCATCCGGCTTGAAAAGCGTGATGATGATATTTTTATTCCTGCACAAGACGCATACGAGATTGAAACATTCATGGATGGCTCAATCATGATATTAGCCGACGCCCCCTGGCCCGGATTGACGCCCGACTTGCTAAGCGTCCTGCTCGTAGTTGCAACACAAGCGATTGGCAGTCTGCTTATCCATCAGAAAATGTTTGAAAGCCGTTTGTTTTTTGTAGACAAACTCATAGATATGGGCGCGCAAATCATACTCTGCGACCCGCACCGCGCCACCGTTATCGGTCATGGAAAACGTCAGCGCCTGCGATGCGCAAATATGGTTTCGCCTGATATTCGCGCCGGGATAGCGCTCCTGATTGCCGCCATGAGCGCCAATGGCGTCAGCCGGATTGATAATATCGAACAGATTGACAGGGGATACCGGCAAATCGACCAGCGGCTGAACGAACTCGGGGCTTGTATTACTCGGAACAATTAGACGGGTAATTAACCGTCTCTAATGAACGTCAAACAATAAGGCATGATCAAAAAAGAAGACTTACAAAAGATAGGCGTATTCGCCAAACCACACGGCGTGAAAGGCGAAATATCACTTATTACAGACTATGAACTAACCGGTATGGCTGGCGACCTCTATATCGTGTGTAACATGGATGAACTATATGTCCCCTTCTTCATTGATTCGCTCCGGAAAAAAAGCGCTTCCAACACGCTTGTCAGATTTGAAAACTTAGATTCCGAAGATAAGGTGAAATTTTTAGCCGGCAGGCCGGCTTTTTTTCCGGCGAAACTTTTACCAAAACATGATGATCGCCCGCTTCAACGGAACGAATTGACCGGATATACAATCACCGATGAATGTTATGGCATACTCGGAACTGTGATCGATGTGGACGACAGCTCGCCGAACGTCCTGCTAAAGGTGGTTTACAGTGATAAGGAAATTCTTGTTCCCCTATCGCTGATTACTTCCATAAATCATCAACATCAAACGATGAACACATCATTACCTGACGGATTTTTAGAAATATAGCCAAATACAAATGAAACAGCGAAATAAATCATTTTGGAAACGTATCCGGTTCAAATATAAGTTATCCTTCTACAACGAATCCATGCTCGAAGAAGTGTGGTCATTCCGTTTGTCCCAGCTTTCAGTCTTTATCTCCATTTGCCTGTTTGCTTTTTTCCTGATTGCAGTTACTTCCATCCTTATCATCCTCACGCCGATACGCAACTATCTTCCCGGATACTTGGATGTGGAAGTACGCAAGGAAATTCTTCAAAATGCGCTTAGAGCCGATTCGCTGGAGGAAAAATTAATCATCCAGGGCCGTTATCTTGAAAATCTGACAGACATCCTGTCCGGTAATATCAGCATGGATTCTATTCAGTATGTCAATTCCACATCCAATGTTATCGCCGATTACGAAATACCGCGAGGTGAAAATGAATCTTCTTTCATCAGGCAATTTGAAGAAGACGAAAAATATAATCTGACAGCGTTGAATCCCAATCCTTTGCAAACCGAAATATTTTTCTACAAACCCCTTAACGGGATTATTTCGGCAACATTCAACAGTAATAAATCGCATTTTGGAATTGACCTGACTTCCGCTCCGAAAGAAAATGTGAACGCCACGCTGGATGGAACGGTCATCTATACAGGCTTTGACCCAAATTATGGAAATGTTATTTCAATCCAGCACAAAAATGATTTTGTATCCATCTATAAACATAACGAACTGCTCTTAAAGGAGGTTGGCGTGCGGGTATCGGCGGGCGAAGCAATTGCCATTGTCGGGAATACCGGCAAACTGTCGACAGGGCTGCATCTTCATTTCGAGCTATGGCATAAAGGCGCTCCGGTTAACCCGGAAGAATATATAGCGTTTTAACAAATATGGCAAAACAATTGGCAATCATAGGATCCACAGGTTCCATCGGGACGCAGGCGCTGGAAGTTGTCAGCGAACACAGCGAACTGTTCGAGGTGTATGCCTTGACCGCCAATGATAATGCCGAACTGCTGATTGAACAGGCACACCGTTATTTGCCCGATACGGTTGTGATAGCCAACGAAAAAAAATATCCGGAAGTAAAGGAAGCGCTTGAAGACCTGCCGGTCAAGGTTTGGGCCGGTGCGGACGCCCTTGCACAAGTCGTAACAGCCGACCCTATCGACATGGTACTAACCGCTTTAGTCGGTTATGCAGGACTTCGCCCCACGATCGAAGCGATCAAAGCCAAAAAAACGATTGCCCTGGCGAACAAGGAGACATTAGTCGTAGCCGGCGAACTGATCACCCGGCTGGCCAATGAAAACGAAACGCCCATCATCCCAGTCGATTCCGAACATTCGGCTATCTTTCAATGCCTTAACGGTGAATATCACAATGCGGTCGAAAAAATTCTGCTGACTGCATCGGGCGGTCCTTTTTTTTCAAAAACAAAAAAAGAACTGGAAAGCGTCACCAAAGACCAGGCGCTCAAACACCCGAACTGGAATATGGGCGCTAAAGTGACCATTGATTCGGCGTCATTCATGAATAAGGGATTCGAAATGATCGAAGCCAAATGGCTGTTCGGCGTGAAACCCGAAAAAATTGAAATCGTTGTTCATCCGCAATCCATCATCCACTCCATGGTGCAGTTTGAAGACGGTTCCATCATGGCGCAATTAGGATTACCCGATATGAAAATACCTATCTCCTATGCACTTTCATATCCCCGCAGACTTAAAAACGCCGCTAACCGGATTGACTTTTTCGCTTGCAGGACACTCACTTTTGAGCAGCCGGATACGGACAGGTTTCCCAATTTATCTTTTGCTTTTACAGCCATCAACCGGGGCGGCAATATGCCCTGTATCCTGAACGCAGCCAACGAAATTGCAGTTGACGCCTTTCTAAAGGGGAAGACCGGATTTTTGCAGATGAGCGATGTCATCGAACAAACAATGGCCAAAACCTCTTTTATTGCAAATCCGGCTTATGAAGACTATGTGCAAACTGACGCCGAAGCGAGAGTGATTGCTTCGCAATCTATTCGGACTTTTATATAATAATATGCACATTGGGTCGTTTGATAATAATATACATTAATATAATAATAAATTGAATTTGATTTTATGGAAACATTTTTAATGAAAGCGTTGCAACTGATCGCCAGTCTTTCAATTTTAGTAATTATCCACGAATTCGGGCACTTCATATTTGCGCGGATATTCAAAGTACGCGTCGAAAAATTTTATCTTTTCTTCGATCCCTGGTTTTCCATCTTCAAGTTCAAACCCCAAAAAAGCGATACCGAATATGGCATTGGATGGCTTCCGCTGGGCGGTTATTGCAAGATATCCGGTATGATCGACGAATCGCTCGACAAGGAGCAGTTAGCCGAACCGCCCAAACCCTACGAATTTCGCTCAAAACCGGCTGGACAGCGCCTGCTGATCATGACGGCGGGGGTAATCTTCAATTTCCTTCTCGCCCTGTTCATTTATTCAATGATTTTGCTTCGCTGGGGTGATTCCTATGTTCCGCTGAAAAATGCTACCTATGGAATGGAATACAGCGAAACATTTAGAGATATAGGTTTTGAAGACGGTGATATCCTGCAAAAAGCAGACCTTGATGTTCTTGATCGATTTAACAGTGATTGCTTTCGCAAAATAATCAAAGCGAAAACTGTAACCGTTCTTCGCAATGGAAAAGAAATTGTCTTTGATATGCCAGGCGATATCATGCAACAGTTACTTCGCTCCAACAATGGATTTGCAAATTTCCGTATTCCGATGATCGTCAGCGAAGTAATTTCACAAACAGCAAAAGACGCGGGATTAATGGAAAATGACCGCATCGTCGGTGTAAACGGCGTCGTTACCGAGACCAATTCGGATGTTTCCAAAGAACTGTCTTCCAACACAAATAAAACCATACCCGTAGACGTGATCCGTAACGGACACCCCATTACCCTGGATATTTACGTTAATATGGAAGGACATCTGGGTATTATGGTGTATAATGATCCTTCAAAAATATTCGAAACCGTTACGGTCAACTATAATTTCTTCAGTTCATTCCCTGCCGGTATCCGGTTAGGCGTCAACACGTTGAAAGGATACGTCACCGACATGAAATATGTATTCACAAAAGAAGGCGCAAAAAGTCTCGGCGGCTTTGGCGCAATCGGAAACCTGTTTCCCGCAAAATGGAATTGGGGTGTTTTCTGGGAGCGAACCGCATTCCTGTCTATTATTCTCGCTTTCATGAACATTCTTCCAATCCCTGCCTTAGACGGAGGGCATGTCATGTTTTTACTTTACGAGGTCATTACGCGGCGAAAACCCGGCGATAAATTTCTCGAATACGCGCAAATAGCAGGTATGATCCTGTTAACCATGTTATTGCTATTCGCAAACGGAAACGACATCATCCGCTTTTTCTTTAAATAAACAGTCAACTACTCTTGAAATATGAAACGGGCGTTACATCTGTTAGGTGAATATGTACTTCTGATGATGAAGACTATTACCGTTCCTACGCGATGGAGTATGTTTTTCAAGCAGTTAGTGAAAGAAATATATAAACTGGGATTCGATTCCGTCTGGATTGTCATCATTATTTCCATCTTTATCGGTACGGTAATCACAATCCAGATATCCTTAAACATCAGTTCGCCGCTGATACCCAAGTTTACGATTGGCTATACAACGCGCGAGATCATCCTTTTGGAGTTTTCTTCCTCAATCATGTGTCTGATCTTAGCCGGTAAGGTAGGCAGTAACATCGCTTCCGAGATAGGCACGATGCGTGTGACCGAACAGATCGATGCGCTGGAGATGATGGGCGTCAACTCTGCCAATTTCCTGATCCTGCCCAAAATCGCCGGACTGATGCTGTTCATTCCCGTTTTAGTCATCATCAGTATGGTCACGGGCATATCCGGCGGTATGTTTGCAAGTTACCTGAAAGGTGTAAACATGACTCCGGCTGCGTTTGAATTCGGGTTGCAATTTTATTTCACCCCCTACTATATCACCTATTCCATTATCAAGTCGGTCGTTTACGCTTTCCTGATTTCGTCCATCGCCTCCTACTTGGGCTATTCGGTGAAAGGAGGCTCGCTGATGGTCGGGAAAGCCAGTACAAACGCTGTTGTGACGAGTAGTATCATGATCCTGCTGGCCGATGTGTTATTAACCCAAATCATGCTGACCTGAGGATGATCGAAATAAAAAATATCACCAAATCGTACGACGGTCGATACGTCCTTCACGATATCAGCGCAGTTTTCGAAACCGGAAAGACAAACCTGATCATCGGAAGGAGCGGTTCGGGCAAAACCGTCCTGTTGAAAAATGTGATCGGACTTGTCAAACCCGATTCCGGAGAGATACTTTTCGACGGTCGCGATCTGTTAAAAATGAAAAGGCATGAGGTGCTGGCGCTAAGGCGTGAAATGGGACTGCTCTTTCAGGGATCGGCCCTGTTCGACAGTATGACCGTATTGGAAAATGTGATGTTTCCGCTGGAAATGTTTTCACGCGATACCTATAACGAGCGGTTGAAACGTGCGATAACATGTCTCGAAAGAGTCGATTTGTCTGAAGAATCCTATCATTGCTATCCATCGGAAATTAGCGGAGGCATGATGAAAAGAGCCGCCATTGCACGCGCGATCGTGCTGTATCCCAAATACCTGTTCTGTGATGAGCCAAACTCCGGATTAGACCCGAAAACAGCGCTCATCATCGACGATTTGATTCATAGCATCTCGCACGAATACGGGATGACTGCCGTCATCAATACGCATGATATGAATTCGGTCATGAACATCGGTGAAAACATCCTTTTTATTAAAGAAGGCTTCAAAGAATGGGGAGGCGTCAAGGAGCAGGTTACCCACTCAAATAATCAGTCGCTTGATGATTTCATTTTTGCTTCCGAGTTGTTCCGTAAAGTGAAAGAATCGGAAGAAATAAGTCAAAAAAAATAAAAATGTAGAGATTTGTAGAGTTGTACATTTAAAATAAAAACATATCTTTGCCATGCAAATAGCGAAAAAAAACATCAATGCTGTATGAATTACTGCTAATGTTTTTTTATAAATTAGTAATAATGAAATATTTAGTATGTACTTTGTTGGAATACAAAATTAATTTTTTTTGAAAATGAAACGAATAGCATTACTTCTTCTAAGTGGTTTATTTTTTATTGCGTGTAACCCTATGGTAGATCCTGATCCGGACCCAACTGATCCGAGCTTTAAAGGAAATGGTAAATCTGTCTCCCTGAAAATTCATGTACCTCCAAACAGTTTATCAACTTATGCCGACGTAGCCGCAACAGCGATCGAAAATGGAATTGATTCTATTTTCATTTCCATCTATCAGGGCGGTCGACCGGGAACCCTCCTGGAAACAAGAAAATTTGTTGTAGGTGTAGACCCGGAGCTAACAAAACCGGACAATGTGCTTAATCTTGATTCCGTTGTCAATATTGCTTATGAAGTCGATAATATCACAAATCCGCCATTACGGGTTGAAGTCTTTGCCAACTACAGGGCGCCGGTTGCCATTCCACCCGGAACTGAAATACCTTTACCCAACAGTAGCGGTTCGATACACAATTATTTTTATATGAGTGATTCGGTCGATTTAAGTCATAACGGTACAGCTTATCACGGCGAAGTTCATATTAAGCGCAATGTAGCCAAACTTCGTGTCAATGTTTCAAAAAACAGCGTTTTCATGCCTTCGGACTTAATCATTGATTACGCTGGTATTGAAATACAAGTTCTGAATACCAGAACAATTACAACTGAATTTGCAGGTATGGTCGATAACGCAACAACCAACTATACTTCCTACCCGAAACGTAGCGGTTTGCCGTCCACGCTAAGACCCAACAGTCTCTTCAACACTACCAGCGGAGGACAGATCGACTCCTGTTATCTTTTTGAGAATCTGCGATCAAATTCATATGATCCTGCCGCTTCCGGAGGTGATGCGTATGCCACGACAATACAGGTCACAATTCCAACCCAATCAATAACGGAAGGGAATAAAAGTGCGACCCATACCTATACCATGAATACAGTTTTAACAAAATATGCAATTTTAAGGAATCATATCTACACCTTAGACATCAAAGTTCGCGGTCAAAGCCTTGACCCGCTGATTACACTGGATGTACTACCGTGGAATGACGCTCCAATGGATGGAAGTGTTTTCGGTACCTACCTGACTTTGGACAAATCGGATATATCATTTAACAGCTCGGGTGAAATAGAAGTTAATTACTGTACGGACGCGCAGGCGATCTATTTTGATTTCAGTAAATTTAATGCAGCAAATACCGCTATTGGCGCAAAAATTCGGGGTAACATACAAACTGTGGGAATCGACACATCGCTTCTCACCTTTCCACTTGCGCCTGCAGGATTTCAGGATGCACAGATAATCATTGACAAACAACATTGCGGTAGCTTTAAATTAAAATTAAATCCGAGCGACTTTCCCGGTTTTCCGAACGTCGATTTCAGCGGTCAGATATGCCTGAAAGCCGGTAATATTGAAACATGCCTGACATTCCCCTCGCAAAAGTCGTATGACGCTCACTTTATTGTCGGCGATACACTTTTAAATGGAGAATATTTTATACGCGCCGAATGTGATCAGGGCACTTATACTTCTTCCGACTGGCTTAAGGTATCCCATACCAGCCGTTTATATGCAGGCTCTTCCACATTGTTCACAGGCTCCGGATCAGGAGAACAAGTATTCCTGCAACTGGATGAAAACCTTACCGGCGCTACGCGAACCGGATCGATTACCTTAACAAAAAGTGACGGTACAATAAAGATAATCAATATTGTCCAGCTTTCTGCTATCCCCATTGGCAGATTCGGATATGTCAATTCTTCAACAGACGGCAATATCTACGACACTGAATTATGGACAGAACAAATATACGAATTTCGTTCCATGCCTGGATATATTAATCCCACTTTGTCCGCACAGGCGTCTACGCCTTTGGCAGTTAATGCATTATTCAACGGACGCGCAACTGCGATCGGTGATTTTAATCAATCAGCCTATAATACATTAGATTATACGCCTACCTTGTTCCAGGCTATAAATTACTGCGCGCAAAAGAATCGCGATGAAAATCAAAATGGCACCATTGAACCCAATGAAATTAAGTGGTATCTTCCTTCGCAGGCTCAATTAATGGCGATGTGGGTTTCTCATGCAAGCTACTTTAATAGCTATCCGGCTTCTAATTTTTACCGCGATTCAACCATTGTCCATTCCAATTCTTTCTTACTCTGGAGTTCAACATCTAACAGCGCTTATAATACAGAAGCTCAATATATGAATTTTGAGTTTGGTAACGTAGGACACTATTATAGAATTAACAAATATTGGGCGCGTTGTGTACGCGACGGTACAAGCCCAAAAACAAGTATGATTTATGTAGGTGCAGCGCCTAATGACTATCCCGAAATACGTTTTGACATTGGTATGCCGGAAGATTCTTATTTACCCGTCGTATCTAAAAATGGTGTGCAGGGTCACGAGGCATCTTCCCAAAACCATACGATCTATCGTCGGTTACGCGTTGCAAAAGAAGATTTGAACAGCGGAGCAGAGGTATTTTGGGCTATCGATGTTTGCAATACCTATGCAGAAACCGGCGCTCCTGCAGGTAGCTGGCGACTTCCTACCCAGCGTGAACTACAGGCAATCTGGATATTGCAATCAGAAATTGAAAATAGATGTACGAATGCAGTACCTGCTGTGCCTTTTGATTTATTATATGACTCTTATTACTGGAGCGGTACAGATGCTTTTGAATCATATAGTACCGCGTCAAGTTCTTATACAAATGCATGGACTGTCTTTGGAGGTACTACCCCGCTGGGTGGCGCAGGCAATACGCCTCACCAGCTAAAAAAAGGCGAAGGAGCATATCCCTACAGGGTCAGATGCGTAAGGGAACAACCTTAATATATTAGGTTTCATTATTCATTATTACAATACTTTTTTAACCGGAAAACTCCGGTTTAAAAAAAAAGCAGTTATCGCGAGATACCTGCTTTTTTTTACGAGTTTCAAGATTAGTAATTATAACCCAAACGCTTCCTTAATTTTTCCCGTGTAGTCTAATTTTTCCCATGTGAATAATTCTACTTCGGCGACAATCGGTTCGGAACTTGGGGAGTAATCGCGCGAGGCAAAAGTTTTCTTAACGAACTTGGGCGTTCGTCCCATGTGGCCATACGAAGCAGTTTCTAAATAAATCGGATTGCGTAACTTCAAGCGTTCCTCAATTGCTTTGGGGCGCATGTCGAAAAGAGTTGTAATTTTTGCCGCTATCTCGCTGTCCGATAAATTAACTTTTGAACGACCGAAAGTATTGACATAAATATTCATTGGTTTGGCTACGCCGATAGCATAGGATACCTGCACCAATATTTCATCGGATACGCCAGCTGCCACAAGGTTTTTTGCAATATGCCGCGCAGCGTAAGCCGCTGATCGGTCTACTTTCGACGGGTCTTTCCCCGAGAAAGCGCCTCCGCCGTGAGCGCCTTTCCCTCCATAAGTATCGACGATTATCTTTCGTCCCGTCAAGCCGGTATCGCCATGCGGGCCGCCAATTACAAATTTTCCGGTTGGATTCACATAAAATGTGATCTGGTCATTAAATAGTGCCTGTACTTTCGGTGGATATTGCGCTTTCACACGCGGAATAAGCAGGTTCTTCACATCTTCTGTGATCCGTTTTTGCATCATTTCGTCGGCTTCTTCCTGTGAGAAACCATTTTCAGCTTTTATAAATTCATCATGTTGCGTAGAAATGACAATAGCGTCAATGCGTAATGGAGCGCCGTTATCTTCATATTCGATTGTAACCTGACTTTTCGCATCGGGACGAAGATAAGGCATCCTTTCAATTTCCTTTTTTCGTATAACTGCTAACTCTTCCAGTAAACTATGCGCCAGATCAAGCGCTAACGGCATATAATTCTCCGTTTCGTTCGTCGCATAGCCAAACATCATCCCCTGGTCGCCGGCGCCCTGATTATAAGGATCGCTTCGTTCGACGCCGCGGTTGATGTCGGCGCTTTGCTCGTGAATAGCCGAAAGTACGCCGCACGATTTGGCTTCAAACTGATATTCGCTCCTGGTATATCCGATTTTTTCGATGACCTCGCGCACGGTTTCCTGAATATCCACATATGCTTTCGATTTCACTTCGCCTGCCACCACTACCTGACCGGTAGTAACTAAAGTTTCACACGCCACTTTGGCGTTTTTGTCCTGCGCTAAAAAAGCGTCTAATAAAGCATCCGAAATTTGGTCGGCTACTTTGTCCGGGTGTCCTTCCGACACCGATTCTGAAGTAAATAGATAACTCATCACTTTTCCAATTTAAAAGTTAAACATAATAGTTATGAACTAACTATGAATAAATGATGTTGAACGGCAAGGATTTGGGAAATCAATTCGTTTTAGCATTTTTTCCTGTGGTTGCAAGCAGTTCAAATCTTTCCACGTTAATTCGGCGACAAAGTTAGTGCAAGCCGAGTGAAAAACAAAATAAAACTTGTTTTATTTTTTTTCCGAGGCGCCGCCTAACTTCAATTCCTGATAAAAGTTAGTGCAAGCCGAGAGAAAAACAAAATAAAATGATACCTTTGTGACGTAAGTTTTAATTTTTTTATTTCATTTTGCTTGCTTCATAAACATATCTAATTAATAATAAAACAAATGCAACATGAATGTATTAGTAATTTCAGCGCATCCTGACGATATTGAAATAAATTGTGCAGGAACAGTCAAAAAAATGATTGACAGGGGCGATACAGTTTTTGTATGCAATCTCTGTAACGGAAATCTGGGGCACATGGTCATTATGCCTGCTGAGCTGGCCATGCTCCGGTTAAAGGAAAGTGAAAACGCGGCGGCGGTGACCGGCGCTAATTATCTGCCTCCGATCGCCGGAGACTTAAAACTGTATCACCAGGACAAAGCAGTGCGGGACAAAGTGGTGGATATTATCCGCCAGGCAAAGCCGGACTTCATCATTACACACACACCCGACGACTATATGTCCGACCATGTAGCGGTGGGTAAACTGGTGTTCGATGCCAGTTTTTGTGCAAGTTTACCACACTACGAAACTGAATACGATACCGTTGTACCGGTTTGTCCGATCTATTATATGGATAATTTGGGGGCATTCCATTTCACACCGACTGAGTATGTGGATATTTCCGATGATATCGAAATAAAGTTAAAAGGCCTCAACTGCCACCAGAGCCAGTTGAAATGGATGAAAGACCATGACAACATTGATTTTTCCGAAACAGTGCGCACCTTTTCGCGTATGCGCGGAATGCAGGCAGG
>Ga0082212_10009127_pt1 | contig 12819 bp, 21 predicted proteins | sample TergutNt197P3_FD_71548 | JGI IMG/M metagenome (GOLD analysis project Ga0082212, IMG submission 71548) | Neocapritermes taracua P3 segment gut microbial communities from Petit-Saut dam, French Guiana - Nt197 P3 | ecosystem: Host-associated > Arthropoda: Insects > Digestive system > Gut ... | reverse complement strand
CGATAAATACGATAAAAGTCCCTTGTAAAATGACAGACAGCATACAGACGAAGAAAACAACGCTGAAAATATATTCGGCGTACGGCAATCCCGAAATCAGCACATAGGTAGCGAAAACGATCGAAGACGCGCCGCGGAACCCGGCCCACGATACCAGCGCGATCTCATTCAGCGGGCGGCGGAACGGTTTCATCAGCGCGAACATCAGGACGGGCCGTGCAATAAAGAACAGGAACAGGGCAAACAGCAGCCCGCTTCCCATCACGGCGATCACGGACGACGGGATACAGAGTATCCCCAAAATGATGAACAGCAAAATCTGCATGAACATGGAGATCGACCCGTACAGCTTGACCAGCGAGCCTTTATGGACCAGCTTGCTGTTGCCCATAATGATCCCGCCGATGTAGACGGCCAATAACCCGTTGCCGCCAACTTGATACGCCACCCCGTAGATCAGGAACGCGGTCCCGCAGAGCAGCACCTCGTAAATGCCCTCGATCTCCAGATGAAACCGGTTGATCAGCAATTGCCCCAGTTTCGCAAAAAGAACGCCCGACAACACGCCGATCACGACTTGCCAGAACAGTAGCAGCACGATGTTCTGCGAGCCGCCCATGGCCAGCGTCAAAAACACGGTCGTCAGCATATACGCGAACGGGTCGTTTGAGCCGCTTTCGATCTCCAGAACATAGTTCAGGTTGTTTTTCAGCTCTATCTGCTTGGAGCGCAGCACCGAAAACACAGACGCCGCGTCGGTGGACGAGATCACCGCGCCCAGTAGCATGGCCTGATAAAATTCAAGATGCAGGACAAAGTACGCGAACGCGCCGGAGAGAAGGGCGGTCAGGATCGTTCCCGCCGCCGACAGCACGGATGAAATGGCCAGCACGGATTTGGCTTTGGAAAAATCGGTTTGAAACCCGCCTGTGAAAATGATAAGCAGCAGCGCGAAATCACATATATTGCTCACCATGTTCATATTGTCAAATCCAAACCAGTTCCCAATGGCGATCCCAATGAGGATAAAGCCCACCAACACAGGCATCCCGATTTTATAGGTCATCTTGCAGGCAAACGCGCTGATCATAATGATGACGCCGATGATCAGTACCACACTCATAAATCACACGTTTCCTTTCCTGAAGATTTGAACCCCAAACCGTGCTATAACGCCGTCATAAATCATCAAATGCTGTTGTTGTAACGGCGTCTTTTTCTCTTGTAGCTTTTTGTGTACCGGTCCGATAAAATGCTGATGTTCCCATCGACTTCAAGTATGGCCAGATCGACCTCTTCTATGGACCCGATGCCGTGTTCCCTGACCGCTTCCTCGATCTCCTGTATGCTGATCTTCGCCTTTTTGATGTTGTCTTCTATGACCTTGCCCTCGTATATCAGCATCAGGGGCTGGCCTTGTATCAGCTTGGACGCTTTGGGGAATTTGTATAATATGTACTTAAAGATGAAATTGACCACAAACAGCGTGCCGGCGGAACACAGCCCGCCCAAGAAAGATAAATCCGCCGCTATCATGGAATTTTGCACGGCATTGCTGATCAACAAAATAAACACGATGTCAAAGGTAGAAAGCTGGGAAAACTCTTTTTTCCCAAATAACCGTATGGCGGCGATGAGAAAAATATAGATCGCCGCGGAACTGCCGGCAATGATCAGATATTGCATTGGATACACCATCCCTCCGCGCGATAGCCCCTGCCCCCAATCATACCACACAAGCGCACCGCAATTCAAGCATGATTTCAGGCCGCTTCCCGGAGAAACACCGCGCCTGCCCGATCATGCTTATCCGCCCGCCCCTTTCAGGCGCAAAAATCTGGCCACGGTTTCTTCCGACCCTTGTTTATGGGGCTTTGCGTTTTCGCTTAAATGCCGGTGGTCCCCGGTTTCAAGAAACCTTGCCATACCCGTTGTGTTGGCCCAAAAATAAATCCCCCAATGTTCAAAATCCCATTCCTCTATATACACGTTGCACTCAAAATCTATATAGTATAGCCTGTCATTTTCCACAACAAAATTGGTGGGGAAATAATCTACGTTCAAATTGCGCGCGTATAAACGCTCACACATGTCAAACATTTGCTTGACATGCGTGTCTTTCAGGCTGTTTTCCGCTACGATCTCCGCAATCGTTTTGCCGTCTATGTATTCTTTGATCAAAAACTGTTTCCCGTCGTCATGATACATCAGCTCCGGCATAGCAATGCCAACGGATTTCAAGGTTGCATAATCCCGAAGCTCCGAGCGCAATTTATTGCTTTCAAATGTATACATATCGCATGGCTCATAGTGCATTTCCTTATAAACCACGCTCCGGTTTCCCCATGTTGCCAGATAAGAGTTACCGCCTTTGCCCTTGCCGATGTGTTTGTTGATTTTGAGTGTTTGCCCGTTGATCTCGACCCTGTTATTTTCTATGTTCATATACAATGCCTCCGCACATGATCTAACCGCGCAATGCGTATCAAGAAATTGATAAAACACGCCGCACCTAACCGGTACAGCGTGTCGGTCGCAAATGCGCAATTACTCCACCAGTTCCAGCACCGCCATCTCGGCGGCGTCGCCGCGGCGGGCGCCGATGCGGGTGATGCGGGTGTAGCCGCCCTGCCGTTCGGCGTACTTCGGCGCGATTTCGTCAAACAGGCGCTTTACGACGTCCTCCAGCAACAGCTTCGGCTCGGCCTTGCCCTTGGCGGCTTTTAGGCGGTTGTGCTTGATCTTCCCGGCCTTGTTCTCCTCGTTCGGGCAGATGAACGCCATGGCGGCGCGGCGCGCCTCCAGCGTGTTCTTCTTGCCGAGCGTGATCATCTTTTCCACCAGCGGCGCAACCTCGGCGGCGCGGGTGTATGTGGTTTCAATGCGGCCCTTGCTCAGCACCCCCGCGACCATGGTTTGCAGCATGGCCATGCGGTGCGCGGTGGGACGCCCCAATTTTCGGGTTCCGGGCATAGTCGTTTCCTCCTAACTTTCGTCCATGGCGAGGGACAGGCCCATCGCGGACAGCTTGCTGATGACCTCTTCCTTGGACTTGCGGCCCATGTTGCGGACCTTCATCATATCGTCCTCGGTGTGGCGGATCAAGTCCTCGACCGTGTTGATGCCCGCGCGTTTCAGGCAGTTGAAGCTGCGCACCGAGAGGTCCAGCTCCTCGATGCTCATCTCCAGCACCTTGTCGCGCTGGGACTCGGCCTTCTCCACGACCGTGGAGCGGTTGGCCACGGACTCGGACAGATCCGTGAAGATGCTCATATGGTCCTCGACGATCTTCGCGGCCAGCGACACGGCGTCCCGCGCGGAAATCGTCCCGTTGGTCCAGACCTCCAGCGTCAGCTTGTCAAAGTCGGTCATGTTCTCCACGCGCGTGTTCTCCACGGTGAAGTTGACTTTCAGCACCGGGGTGTAGATGCTGTCCACGGGGATCAGCCCGATGATGGTCTGCGCCGGCTTGTTGCGCTCGGCGGGGATATACCCGCGCCCGTGGGAGAGCGTAAGCTCCACATCCAGACGCGCGTCGGCGGCCAAAGAGGCGATGTGCAGGCCGGGGTTCAAAATCTCGACCTCGCTGCCGGCCTTGATGTCCCCGGCGGTGACCTCGCATTCGCCGCTGGCCTCGATATAGACGGTCTTGACGCCGGGGGTATGGATGCGGGCGATAATGCCCTTGACGTTCAAGACCAGCTCCGTGACGTCCTCTTTGACGCCGGGGATGGTGGAGAACTCATGGCTGACGCCGCCGATCTTCATCGTGGTCACAGCGGTTCCGGGCAGGGAAGAAAGCAGGACGCGCCGCAGGGAATTGCCCAATGTGGTCCCGTAGCCGCGCTCCAACGGCTCGACCACAAATTTCCCGTACGAGGAATTTTCCTCGTCCTCGAAACAATCAATTCTCGGCTTCTCGATCTCTATCATGGAAACACTCCTTAAATGTTATTTCAGGAGCAACCCGTTAATCCCAAGACTATTTGGAATACAATTCAACGATGCGTTGTTCCTCGACAGGCAGGTCAATGTCTTCACGCGTCGGGACAGCGGTGACCGTCGCGCGGCCGTTCTCTCTGTCCAGCTCCAGCCACTTCGGCCCCGGACGGCCCGCGTTGGCTTCCATGACCGTCTTGAATTTATCCAGCGAACGGCTCTTCTGCTTCAATTCGATGACCATGCCGGGCTTGACCAGCATAGACGGGATGTCCGCGCGGCGCCCGTTGATCCTGAAATGCCCGTGCTTGACCATCTGGCGCGCCTCGGGGCGGCTCATGGCAAAACCGCAGCGGTACACCACGTTGTCAAGGCGGCGCTCCAGCAGACTGAGCAAATTCTCGCCCGTCTGGCCTTTCATCTTCTCGGCCAGCACAAAGTAATGCTCGAACTGGCCTTCCAGAACGCCGTAATACCGGCGGGTCTTTTGCTTCTCGCGCAACTGGATGCCGTACTCGGACGGTTTCCGGCTGCGGCCTTGGCCATGCTGGCCGGGCGCGTATTCACGCCGCACCACGCCGCATTTTTCGGTATAGCAGCGGTCCCCTTTCAGGAACAGCTTCTGCCTCTCGCGGCGGCAATGGCGGCAAACCGCGTCGCTGTATCTTGCCATGCGTCACACTCTCCTTCTCTTGGGCGGGCGGCAGCCATTGTGCGGGATGGGGGTCACGTCCTTGATCAGGCTGACCTCCAAGCCGACGGCCTGCAGCGCGCGGATGGCGGCCTCGCGGCCCGAGCCGGGCCCCTTGACAAACACCTCGACGCTTTTCAGGCCATGCTCCATGGCGGCTTTCGCGGCCGTCTCGGCGGCCGTCTGCGCGGCATACGGCGTAGACTTGCGCGACCCGCGGAAGCCCAATCCGCCCGACGAGGCCCACGACAGCACATTGCCCTGCGTATCGGTCATGGTGACCATGGTGTTGTTGAACGAGGAACGGATATGTGCCGCGCCTTTTTCGATATTCTTTCTTTCGCGGCGTTTGCGCGTCGCGCCGCGCTTCGCTTTCGGTTGAGCCATAGTATACCGTCCTCCTTACTTCTTCTTGCCCGCGATGGTCCGTTTGGGCCCTTTGCGGGTTCTGGCGTTGGTCTTGGTGCGCTGGCCGCGCACAGGCAGGCCCCTGCGGTGGCGGATGCCCCGGTAGCTGCCGATCTCGACCAGCCGTTTGATGTCCATCGCCACGTCGCGGCGCAGGTCGCCCTCCACCTTCAGCTCTTTTTCGATGATTTCACGCAGACGGGCCACCTCGTCCTCGGTGAGGCTCTTTACCCGCGTGTCGGGACTGATCCCCGTCTTTGCGAGGATGTTGGCGGAAGTGGTCCGGCCGATCCCATAGATATAGGTCAGCCCGATCTCCACACGTTTTTCGTTCGGCAGGTCAACGCCGGCAATACGCGCCATACGGCACCTCCAGAAAAGAATTGAGCTATGGGTCGGCGAATGCGTCAACCCTGCTTCTGCTTATGCTTCGGATTGCTGCAAATGATCATCAGTTTGCCGTGGCGGCGGATGATCTTGCAGTTCTCACACATGGGTTTCACGGAAGGTCTGACCTTCATGGGAATACCTCCTCATTCGATGGGCTACTTGCTTCTCCACGTGATCCGCCCCCGGGTCAGATCATACGGCGACATTTGGATCGTCACACGGTCGCCGGGGAGGATGCGGATAAAGTTCATTCTCAGCTTCCCGGAGATATGGCCGAGTACCTTGTGGCCGCCCTGTATCTCCACGGAAAACATCGCGTTCGGCAAGGCTTCAAGCACCACGCCCTCTACCTCGATCACGTCATCCTTTGACATCTGCATCCCTCCTTGCGTCAAAACCGTATGCTTCCGCGTAAGCGTTCAGCGCGCGGCGGACCTCGCTGTTGGTCACCGTACCGCCGTCCCGGAGCTTTTCCGCCGCCTTGCGCAGGCACTGGAGGATCGTTTCGGAATTCTCCGGCCCGTCACTCCGCGGCTCTGCTAAGAGCCGGACATGCCTCGCCTTTTTGCGTTTGGGCTTCTCGACGCGGCGGACGCGCCCGTCGGCCAGCTCCAGAACCAAACAGCCTTTGCTGTCCGGGGCGGGGCTTTCGTCCCACACGGCCAGCACCAGCATCCGGCGTCCCGCGTCGCGCCCGCAGCGGGATTCCACCACGTCTCCGGGCCGGATCGCCTGTTCCGCGCCGCTGTTCCGGCGTGTCATCGCACTCTCCATCACACACTCCCCTCCACGAGGGTCAGCAGTTCCGGTTCGTCCTCCGTGATCAGTACGGTATGCTCATAATGGGCGGACAGCGCACGGTCGGCGGTGCAGACCGTCCAGCCGTCGCGCAGGACCTCGACGTCAAAGCACCCGGCGTTGACCATCGGCTCGATGGCCAGACACATGCCGGCGCGCAGCCGTGCCCCGCGCCCGCCCTTGGGAGGGACAAAGTTGGGAACCTCGGGTTCCTCATGAAGGACACGGCCTACGCCATGCCCGGTAAAATCACGTACGACGCTGTACCCGTTCCGCTCCGCGCAGTCTTGGATCGCGCCGGAGATGGCATACACATGCCGGTCCTTTTTGGCTTGCGTGATCCCTTGGAAAAAGCACTCGCGCGTTACGGCAATCAGGCGCGCGGCTTCGGAACTGACAGAACCGACGGCGAAGGTGGCGGCCGCGTCTCCGACAAGGCCCTGATAGGTCGCCCCCACGTCGATGCTGACAATGTCGCCCTCCGCGAGGGCCCTCTTGCCGGGGATGCCGTGGATGACCTCATAGTTGACCGAGACATTGACGGCGGCGGGATACCCCCGGTAGCCTAAAAACGTGGGCTTGGCCCCATGCTCCCGGATGACCCTGCGCGCGATGGCGTCCAGATGGGCCGTGGTTACGCCCGGCGCGACGGCGGCCCCGGCGGCGGCCAGCGCCAGCCCCGTGATGCGGCACGCTTGCCGCATGATCGCCAGTTCTTTCAGCGTCTTGACCGGTATCATGCTACCCCAGCACGCCCAGCGCGGCAAAAATCTTCGCGCTGATGTTCGGGATCGTATCGTGCGCCACAATGGTCACCAGCTTGCCCTTGCGCTCGTACCAGCCTTTCAGCGGCTCGGTCGCCTCGTGGAAGACGCGCAGCCGGTTGCGTACCGTCTCGGGCGCGTCGTCGTCCCGGCAAATCAGCTCGCCGCCGCAGAAATCGCATACGCCTTCGGCCTTGGACGGGTTGCTGTCGACGTGGAACGGGGCCGAACAGGTCTTGCAGACACGACGCCCGGTCAGGCGGCGTTCGACCTCTTCGTCGGACACCTCGATGTCCAGCACGTGATCGACGTCTATGCCGTTGGCCTCCAGGGCCTCGGCCTGCGGGACCGTACGGGGGAAGCCGTCGAGGATGAACCCGTTTTCACAGTCCGGCTGGGCCAAACGCTGTTTGATGACCTCGATCATGACCTCATCCGGCACAAGCTGCCCCGCGTCGATATAGGCTTTTGCCTTGCATCCTACCTCCGCGCCCTCCTGGATGGCGGCGCGAAGGATGTTGCCTGTCGAAATGGCCGGGACGCCAAGCCGCTTTTCCAGCAGCGCGGCCTGGGTTCCTTTCCCGGAGCCCGGCGCTCCAAACAATATCATCTTCATAGTCTTACTCCAAAAAGCCCTTGTGGTGGCGCATGATCATCTGGGCTTCGATGGCCCGCACCGTTTCCAGCGCGACACCGACGACGATCAGCAGCGACGTGCCGCCCAGCGCGAGGCCCCTCAACGACACGCTCAGGCCGCTGATGATGATCGGCAGGATGGCGATGATCCCCAAGAAAATCGCGCCAAACAAGGTAATTTTACCCAAAACCTTGGTGATAAAGTCACTGGTGGGCTTGCCGGCCCGGAAGCCGGGGATGAAGCCGCCGTTCTGCTTGAGGTTGTTGGCGATCTCCACGGGGTTGAACTGGATGCTTTGGTAGAAGTAGCTGAACCCGACGATCAGCAGCAGGTACATGACCGCGTAAATCGGCGAGGTGTGCCCGATCCACTTGCCGATGCTCTCCGCGGAGTCGCGGAAGAAGAACTGGACGATGGTCATCGGGAACGACGCGATGGCCTGCGCGAAGATGATCGGCATGACGCCGCTCATGTTGACTTTCAGCGGCAGGAACGTGGACTGCCCGCCATAGACCTTGCGCCCCACGACGCGTTTGGAATACTGGACCGGTATCCGGCGCTCGGCCTGCGTGATAAAGACGACAAACACCACAAGCGCGACGGCCAGCACAAGGATGATCGGGACCAGCCACCACAGCTGCGGGTTTTGGAGAAGGTCCCAAGCCGCCATGACCATCGACGGGCCGCGCGAAACGATCGACGCGAACAGGATGATCGAGATGCCGTTGCCGATGCCGAACTCCGTAATCTGCTCGCCCAGCCACATGATGAACGCGGACCCGGCGACAAACGATAAAATGATGATGACGGCGTGGAGGAAGCTGCCTTGCGCGACGTCGACCAGCATCGAGTTATACGGGCCGAATTGCGTGTAGGCCAGCATGGTGTAATACCCGTAGCCCATGACCAGCGCCAGCGCTACGGTCGCGTAGCGGGTGATGGCTGCGATCTTCTTGCGGCCTTCCTCGCCGCCTTCCTTCTGCATCCGCTCCAGCGCGGGGATGCTGACGGTCAGCAGGTTCATAATGATCGACGCGTTGATATACGGCTGGATGGACAACGCGAAAATGGTGCTTTTGTCGAACGCGCCGCCGCTCATCATACTGAACATGCCCAGCAGCGTGTTCCCGGCCCCTTCCATGCCGGCGAGGAACTCGGCGAAGATGTCGCCGTTCACGAACGGCACGGACACCTGCGAACCGATGCGGTAAACGACCAAGATCAACAGCGTGAACAATATCTTGCTCCGCAGGTCCTTGATACGCCACGCGTTGCGGATGGTTTCGATCACGCGCTGATCACCTCGGCTTTCCCGCCCGCGGCGGCGATCTTGGCCGCGGCCGATTCGGAGAACGCGCTGGCCTGAACGGTGATCTTCTTCTTGATCTCACCGCCCCCAAGGACTTTCAGGCCGTACGGGCATTTGGATATCTTTTCTTGGGCCAGCAAGGTTTCCGCGTTTACGACGTCGCCGTCGCTGAACGCGTCGAATATGTCGAGATTAACGGCGGTCAGAGGTTTCGCGTGGATGTTGTTGAAGCCGCGCTTCGGCAAACGCCGGGCCAGCGGCATCTGTCCGCCCTCAAAGCCGCGCTTGCGGCTGTAGCCGCTGCGGGCCTTCTGTCCCTTATGGCCGCGCCCGCAGGTCTTCCCGTTCCCGGAGCCAATGCCGCGTCCCACGCGCCACGGCTTTTGAACGGAGGCGTCCGCCGGGGAAAGGTCATTGAGTTTCATTTCGTGTCCTCCTACTTGCCGTCGGCGGCAGGTTCTTCCGGTTTCTCAGGGGCCTCCGCTTCTTTCGCGGGTTTTTCCGGCTTAGGAGCCTTTGCGGGCTTCTCGGAGGCTTCCGCCTTCTTTTCTTCTTTTACCGCTTTCGCGGGCTTTTCGGCCTTTGGAGGTTTCTCCTCTTTGACCGGCTTCTCAGCCTTCGGGGCCTTTTCCTCTTTGACCGGTTTCTCCGCTTTCGGGGCTTTTTCAGCCGTTTCCGGCTTCGCGGCCTTTGCGGGCTTCTCCGCCTTCGGGGCCTTTGCGGCCTTCGGCGCCACCGTGTCCCCTGTTACGGTCACGAGATACCCGATTTTGGCCAGCTTGCCGCGCGTCTGCGGGTTATCGGGCTGGGTGGTCACATCGCCGATGCGGCGCAGCCCTAGGCTGTTGGCGGTGGCGATATGCTTATCGTTGCGTCCGTTCAGGCTCTTGACAAGCTTGATCTTCAAACCATTCATCCGTTGGCCCTCCCTTCGCGGGCGGCGGTGCGCCCCGTCAGCTCGGCAATGCTCTTGCCGCGGACCCGGGCGACCTCCTCCGCGCTCTTTAACGACTTTAACGCCTCGATCGTTGCGGTCACGACGTTCTGCGGATTGTTCGAGCGCAAGCTCTTGGTGCGGACGTCGCGGATGCCGGCCATCTCCATCACGGCGCGCACAGGCCCGCCGGCGATGACGCCCGTACCGGGCGCGGCAGGTTTCAGCAATACGCGCCCCGCGCCGAACGTGCCGATCACCTCATGCGGGATCGTCGTCCCTTTCAGGTTCACGGTGACCATATTCTTACGGGCGTCCTCGATCCCCTTGCGGATGGCGTCGGGGACCTCGCTGGCCTTCCCGAGGCCGAAGCCCACACAGCCGTTTCCGTCGCCCACGACGACCAGCGCCGCGAACTTGAAAATACGGCCGCCCTTGACGGTTTTGGATACGCGGTTCAGGGCCACGACCTTCTCGGTCGGCCTCTCGTTGGGGTCCGCGGCCTCCCGGCGGTCTCTTTGCGGATGAGCCATAGTCGTTTCTCCTTCCCGTCCGTTAAAATTTCAGCCCGCCCTCGCGGGCTCCGTCGGCCAATTCCTTCACGCGGCCGTGGTACAGGTATCCGCCGCGGTCAAAGACCACTTCGGTGATGCCTTTCTTTTGGGCGCGCTGCGCAAGGACTTTTCCGATTTCACGGGCGGCGGCTTTGTTCCCGCCGTTGCCGGCGGCAAATCCCTTATCCAGCGTCGAGGCGGCGCACAGGGTCACCCCGGAGGCGTCGTCGATCAACTGGGCGTAGATGTTCTTGTTGCTGCGGAACACGTTCAGGCGCGGACGCGCGGGACACCCGGCGATCTTTCCCCGGACGCGGATGTGGCGCTTTAGGCGCATCGCGTTGGAACTGGGCTTGCTGATCATGTGCGTGTCCCTCCTTTACTTCTTCTTGGCGCCGGTCTTGCCTTCCTTGCGGCGCACATACTCTCCGGCGTAGCGGATGCCCTTGCCCTTATACGGCTCCGGCGGGCGCTTCTCGCGGATGTTGGCGGCGAATTGGCCGACGGCCTGTTTGTCGCACCCCGATACCGATATCTTGGTCGGCGCGGGCACTTCGACGGTGATGCCCTTCGGCGGCTCCATGGTAATCTGGTGGCTGTACCCCAGGTTCATCACCAGCTGTTTGCCCTGCAATTGCGCGCGGTAGCCGACGCCGTTGATCTCCAGCTCACGCGTGAACCCTGTAGTCACGCCGACGACCATGTTGTTGAACAGCGTTCGCGTCAGGCCGTGCAGGGAGCGGATCTCCTTCTCGTCGTTGGGGCGTGTGACGGACCATTCGCCCGTCTCGCCCTTTTCAAGGCGCATTTCGGGGTGGAATTGCTGCGTCAGCGTGCCCTTGGGGCCTTTGACGGTGACGGTGTTATCGTCCGCGATCTTGATCTCCACGCCCGCCGGTACGGGGACCGGCATTCTTCCGATTCTCGACATCTTCCGTCCCCCCCTTACCAGACAAACGCTAGGACTTCGCCGCCGACATGCTCGGAGCGGGCCTTGCGATCGGTCATAATGCCCTTGGAGGTGGATACGATGGCGATGCCCAAGCCCCGAAGCACTTTCGGCATTTCCTCCGCGCCGACATAGACGCGCAGGCCGGGCTTCGACACGCGGCGCAGGCCGGTGATCGCCTTCGTCTTGCCCTGCACGTACTTTAAGGTCAGGCGCAGGGTCCCCTGTCCCCCGTCGGGAATGAACTGGACGTTCTTGATGTAGCCTTCCTCCAGCAGGATGCCCGCGATGGACTTCTTCATGTTGGAAGCCGGAACGTCCACAGTATCATGGCGCGCGGAATTTGCGTTGCGGATGCGTGTCAGCATATCCGCGACCGGATCGGTGATCTGCATATAGCGTTACCTCCCTTGATAGATAGAGGTCCAAGAGCAAACGGTTTTTGCCGGGATATCCGGCAAACCTTTCCGCCCGATAAACCAATTTCAATTACCAGCTGGCCTTCCTGACGCCCGGAATTTGGCCCTTATAGGCCAGCTCGCGGAAGCAGATGCGGCACACGCCGTAGTTGCGCAGAACGGAGTGCGGGCGTCCGCAAATCTTACAGCGCGTATAGGCGCGCGTGGAAAACTTGGCCGGGCGCTGCTGCTTGAGGATCATAGATTTCTTCGCCATATCGCTCTCTTCCTCCCTTAGGCTGAAACTCTGGCAAACGGCGCACCCAACAGGGTCAGCAGCTCGCGGGCTTCTTCATCGGTCTTGGCCGTGGTGCAAATGACGATATCCATGCCCCGGATCTTGTCGATCTTGTCGTAGTCGATCTCCGGGAAGATCAGCTGCTCCTTCAAGCCCAGCGCGTAGTTGCCGCGCCCGTCGAACGCGTTCGGACTGATGCCGCGGAAGTCGCGCACGCGCGGCAGGGCCACGTTCAGCAGGCGGTCTAAAAACTCCCACATCTTCTCGGCGCGGAGCGTGACCTTCACGCCGACCGGCATCCCCTCGCGGACCTTGAAGTTGGCCACGGACTTGCGCGCCTTGGTGACCACGGGCTTCTGCCCGGTGATCTTGGCGATGTCGCCGGACACAGCCTCTAAAATCTTGGCGTTGTCCCTTGCGTCGCCGCAGCCGACATTGACGATGACCTTTTCCAGGCGCGGTATCTGCATCGGGCTCTTATAGCCGAACTTCTTCATCAGCTGCGGAGCGATATCTTTTTGATATTTTTCTTTCATACGGGCCATTATAACGCTCCCCCTATAATGCTTCTTTGCAGTGCCGGCAGCGCCTGCTCTTGCGGCTGCTGATTTTGCCCTCGCCGTCCGGGATGGTATACATCGGGCGGGTCGGCTTGCCGCACTTGCCGCAGACGGGCATGACCTTGCAGGCGTAGATCGGCGTCTCCTGATGGATGATGCCGCCCGGGTCGGTCTGTTTGCGGGGCTTACG
>Ga0082212_10009126_pt1 | contig 12822 bp, 1 predicted proteins | sample TergutNt197P3_FD_71548 | JGI IMG/M metagenome (GOLD analysis project Ga0082212, IMG submission 71548) | Neocapritermes taracua P3 segment gut microbial communities from Petit-Saut dam, French Guiana - Nt197 P3 | ecosystem: Host-associated > Arthropoda: Insects > Digestive system > Gut ... | reverse complement strand
GAACAATCCGCTTGGCTGGGCAACTTTGTTCCCCAAACGCATAATGAGGGTGATATAAAGGTGCTGCAAGGATCTGTGTACGATGAAACCGCACCTCAAATGGCGGAAGTAGACGGTAACCGGGTGATGGTATTCCTGACCGATGACGGGTCGCGGGATGATATAAACCGCACCAAGCTGGTTTATTCCGTTTATGATGAAAACTTGGATACTTGGAGCCTTCCTGAAGCTATAAACGATGACGGTACTGCGGATTTCTACCCAAACCTTGCCGGTGATGGAAATAATATTTGGCTGACCTGGCATAAAAGCAAAATTGTATTCAGTAACGATAGCTCAATAGACGAGTTGCTGGCTGCATCTGAGATCGCCGTGGCCCGTTTTGACAAGGTGACCGGGAAGTTTACGGATATTGCTGTATTGACAGATAATAATGTTTTGGATACCCAGCCCAAAATTGCTGTCAACGGCAATAATGTCTTTGTAACCTGGATAGAGAATACTGCCAATGATCTTTTTGGGATCAATGGCAAAAACAATAAGATCATGGTTCGGCAATATACAGACGGCGCCTGGAGTACACCCGTCACATTGGTTGGCGGGCTGGGTGCGGTGACTGATATGGCTGCGGGTTATCTGGGGGGTAATGCCCGGGTCGCCTATATAACTGATGCTGATAACGATCTGACAACATTTGTTGACCGCAATTTGACTGTAACGGATTTGACGGGAACTGTTACAAATAGTCCGGCAAGCACGAAGCTGGTATCGAATCCAAGTTTTTCTACCATAAACAATGAATCGGTATTGAGCTGGTATGAAACCGGGATGAGTTGGGAGGAAGATGAGGATGGGGAAAATTATGAATATTTGGAAGCTGGCAATATCCGCTATCTGACTGCTGGCGGGCAGGTCAAGAAGCTATTTGATGAAGCGGATATGATGACTGATAACTACAAAATTATCAATGATGGAGCAGGCAACAGCGCTGTTATTTATCCGGGTCAAGAGGATGAAACAGGTTTTATATTTGCGAAGCTGTATAATGCCGGACAGTGGGGAAAAGCTTTCAAGCTGGCCAAGACAGGCAATTTTGCCCGCTTCTTTGACAGTGTTTGGCAAAGCAGCGGAGAGTTTTATCTCGCCTTTAACAACTCCCGCATTGATATTGGAGGCGAAGATGATGATGTGCTGTTTAGGGAAAAGAATGATTTATGCGTGATGAAGGTTGCTCCGGCGGCAAATATCGCCTTGGCAGATGTGCTTTATTCCGACGAGGATGTTCGCTTGGGAGAGAAATTACCTATAAGCCTGGATATTGAAAACATTGGCGGTATCCCCATTAACAGCGTACTGATCAAAACCAATGACGAGACAGTCAGTACTTGTGGACTTGCCGGCGGACTCTTGACAGGCGAGCAAGCTACGCTTGAGTTTGAGCTGGATATACCTGCTAATATGCCGAAAGAGACCGATTTTACCCTCAGTGTTGAACCAAGTAATGCAGAAGATGCTGATCCAAGCGATAACAGCCGGACAATAACGCTCGGTCATACCAACCTCATATTGTCTTTGGATAAGGAATATAATGATGATAATACGGTTAAGGTTATTGCAAATGTTGAAAACGACAGCGACTATATCGCTAATACAAAGTTGCTTGTATATCGCGGTGATTTAGAGGGAGATTTGATTGAGACAATCGAAATGGGAGAAATTACCAGTAGGCAGAGTATGTCCAGAGAATTTGACTTTAACCCTTACAGATTGATCCCAAAAGGCGAAGAGTATGAAACACTTTACTTTGAAATCGTCAGCGACAAGTATGAACTGTATTCAGCTAATAAATCTGATTTTGTCGTAATCTTCGCTAATAACGCAGGAGGGTATGGCAGTAATGGCGAATTTCTGGCGCCGATCGATGATCCGGATCTTGGCGCCATTAAAATTTATACCGCCCAGGATTTGGACAATGTGCGGAACGATCTGAGCGGTTCCTATGTACTGATGAATGATCTTGATTTGGCAGATTTTAAAGGCGGCCAGTGGGCGCCGATTGGCAGCAACACAAGTACCGATCGTTTTACAGGTACTTTTGACGGTCAAGGCTATCTGATCAAGAACCTGACCATAACAGGCGGCGCCAATCAATATGTGGGCTTGTTCGGATATGCCGGGAACGCAACTATCAAAAATGTGGGTTTGGAGGGTTCAAATATCAACATTTCTACCACCTATGGCGGGGGGATCTGCGGGTATATCATTAGTGATACTGTTATCAACAATTGTTATAATGCGGGGCCAGTTTCATCAGGCCGCTATGCGGGAGGGATCTGCAGCTATGCTAACTCCGGCACAATTTCCAATTGTTATAGCACAGGAGAGGTTTTGGCTTCTTCCCCATCATCTTATTCCTGGGCGGGGGGGATTTGCGGTTTTAGCAGTGGTTCGATCGTCAATTGTTATAACACGGGGGATATTACTTCTTATTCTTCCTATGCCCCCATCAGCAATGCTATTATTTATTCTTATGCCGGAGGGATTTGTGCTGAAATCGACGGGGAAGATACTGTGATCTCCGATTGCCATAACACAGGGAATATTTATGCTTATGCTTTTTCTTCCAATGAGATTTCCCCTTATGCAGGGGGGATTTGTGGCGCCGGTAGATATGTACTGATCTCCAATTGTTATAATGCAGGGATCGTTTCAACCCCCTATGGTGATGGTTATGCAGGCGGTATCAGCGGCTGGCTCCTGGATCATTCTATTTCTAATTGTTATAACAGCGGAGATGTTTTTTCGGCTAATGCCGGGGGAATCTATGGCGGCGCCGCTATACACGCCCCTAACTCTGTCATTAATTGCTATAACTCAGGAAATGTTTCCGCTTTTCACTATGCCGGTGGTATCTACGGCAAAAGTTCCGGTAATGGCTCTGTTTCCAATTGCCTGGTTCTTTCGCCCCGCATAGATGGGGAACTTGGCAGCTATCCAATTGGCTTCCCGGATCCTATAGAGCCAACTCTCAAAATCAACAACCTGGCTTTACTTGGTATCAGCGGTATTTCAATTGATGATTCCAATGACCGTATTTCTCTTGCCGAAGCCAAAAGCCAAGCCACCTATGAAGACTTGGGCTGGGATTTTGAAAATACTTGGCGGATGGATCCTGATTATGATTATCCTCAGCTTAAAGGAGTAGAATTCAAGCGGCCTCCTACCGGTTTCAATGTCAGCGGCAGAATCAAGAGTTATGATCCTAATAATTCCACCATCATCTGCCTAAGGCAAGACAACGAAGAGAGGTATACGATAACTCTAAACGGCACTGGCGGTTATAGCCAGATAGAACAAGAGTTTTGCTTTGAAGGGGTGGATCCGGGCAGATACGACTTAGTCATTACTAAAGATGCTCATACAAAATTCACAGTACAAAATCTGAAAGTCGACAACAATGACCTGGATTTGAGTGAGGACAGTCGCCCCGAGGTCAAGCTGATGATTTTGCGTTGCGGCGACATCAATGGCGACGGCCTGATTAATGACGCCGATTTGACCCTTTTATGGCGGGCAGGCAATTACAACAAAAAAGCAAATGAAGCGGATAACCGTGCATGCGATCTAAACGGCGACGGTTTGATCAATGATGCCGATTTGACTATTCTTTGGCTGGCTTATAACTATAATAGGGGAGAGATCGTTATTCAACCTGAAATTGCCCTCAGTTTGAACTTGTCGGCAAGTAATCTTAATGCTCAAGCTGCCGGCGATAAGTTTACTGTTGGCGTTACCAGCAATACCGGCTGGTCGGTTTCCTCCAATGTCACCTGGGCGACGGCCGGCAAAAATTCCGGATCGGGCAATGAAGAATTTACAATCAAGGTTGATCCAAATACCTTTACAAGCACCAGAACTGCCCTGATAACCGTCAAGGCAGATTCCGGCAGTAGTGATAAAATCAGCTATATAATTGTAAACCAGGCGGCCTTTGGCCCAATTGATCCCAGCTTGGATTTGTCGCCGAAAAACATCAGTGCAACGGATAAGGGAGGCGCCTACTCTATTGATGTCACTTCCAATACCGGCTGGACTGTTTCTTCCAATGTTACTTGGGCAAAGACCGGTATCAGCAACGGCTCCGGCAACGATGATTTACTGATCACAGTTGATCCGAATCCTGCAGCAACAACAAGAACTGCCCTGATAACTGTCAAAACAACTTATGGCAGCGGCGATAAAACCGATCATATTATGATAAACCAGGATAGCGCCGGCGTCATCATTCCCGATCTGGATTTATCATCAGGCAATGTCAGCGCCCAAGGCGAAGGTGATACTATAAGCATCGGTGTTACCAGCAACACCAGCTGGTCGGTTTCAGCAAATGTTACCTGGACCCGGATAGACAGCGCTACCGGCGCCCAAAACGGTGATATCACTATTTCGGTTGATCCAAATAATACCTCAGGCACAAGGACTGCCTTAATTACTGTAAAAACGACCTCCGGCAGCGATGATGTTTCCAGATACCTAATAATAACCCAGCCCCCGGCCGCCTTGGGATATCCAGTAGCAATCAACTCTGTTTTCCCTGCTCTGATCTTCTAGACTGAAAGAAGGGGTTCCCTACCTCTAGCGGGAACCCCTTCTTGTGTAAAAGAACGAAAATTCAGATAATAAGAAGGAGGATTTTTTATGAAATGGAAAGCTATGCAGAATCTCGGTTTGTTGCTTGTTGTGTTGATAATGTTAAGTCTATTTCCCGGGGCAAGCCTATCGGCGAGGATAATTGAAGACGACAGAGCAGTAATTAATTGGGAGCAGATGGAAAATGCTATGTCAACTGGCTATGGCAGCAACGGCAAATTCCTGGCTCCGGTTGATGCTCCTCACCCTAGTTCAACTCCTATTTATACTGCTCAGGATTTATATAATGTAAGGAACAATATGAGCGGCAGATATAAGTTGATGAATGACATTGATTTATCAACCTTTAATGGTGGTCAATGGATACCAATTGGAACTAGTAGTAATCCTTTCCGTGGTACATTTGATGGCCAAGGTTATGTGATAAGAAATCTTACCATATCTAACATATATTTCTCTGCCGGCCTGTTTGGAGAAGTTTCTGGCACTTCGAGTTATACTACCGAGATTAAAAATGTGGGGCTAGAGAATACTTACATAAATATTTTGTATTTATCCTCTGATAATTCCCCCTGTTTAGCGGGGGGAGTCTGTGCCTATACGAATGGATTAATCTACAATTGTTATAGTATAGGGACTGTTTATATCTCTACCTACAATTATCCTGCTGTGGCTGGGGGTATCTGTGGTGAAGGCGGGTCTATATCCTACTGTTATAATACAGGAGATGTTTCTGCCCATTCTGATGATTATCGTACTGGAGGTTGGATTTGTAAATCCGCAGCTGGTGGTATCAGTGGCGATTACAGCACTGTCTCTTATAGTTACAACACAGGAAATGTTACATCTTCGTCACATACAGGTACTGCATCTGCGGGAGGTATCTGTGGCGATGCTTTTGGTTATAGTAATCCTATCTCAAATTGTTATAACACAGGAGATGTTTCCGCTAAATCCCTTTATTCTAATGTTAACAATGATGAATCTTCCTCTGGTGCCGGAGGTATCTGTGGGCAAAGCTCCATAAACATCTCTAATTGTTTTAACACTGGAGATATCTCCGCCGAATCATCTGTTAAAGAGGATTATTCTGATCCATATGCTGGAGGTATCTGTGGTTATAGTGTGGCAACTATCGCTAATTGTTATAACGCAGGAGATGTGTCTTCTTCTTCGAATGGTGATTATCTTTATCCTTATTCTGGGGGTATCTGCGGTTACAGCAAGGGTTCAATCGCAAACTGCGTTGTCCTCTCTAGCTGGATATATGCAGTGAACATCCGCTATCAAAACTCGGTTAACTGCTATATAATTGGTGATATTAGGACATCAAGCAACAAAACTAACAATTTAGCACTTAACGCCATTTCTGGCAATGCAATCAATGACGCAACAAGTCGCTTTACTCTGGCTCAGGCAAAAGACATAAACACATATACCAATAACAGCTGGAATTTTAGTACAGTTTGGGATATGGTTCCCAGTTATGATTACCCTCAATTAAAGGGACTGCCATCTGCCGGACCAAGAACGCTTTCCAATGATGCTAATTTAGCCAGCATCAGCCTTAGCGCGGGATCACTGAACCCGGTTTTTAATGCCAATACTACCGGCTACACTGTTTCTGTTCCTTATGAAGTCAGCAGTATAACCATTACGGCCACAACTGGCTATCCTGGGGCAATAGTTGCAGGTACAGGCTCCAAAAATCTTGTGGTCGGAAATAACCCTTTCCCCATCCAGGTAACAGCCGAAAATGGGACAACAACAAAAACCTATACCGTAACAGTCAACCGCGCCCCTTCCGGTGATGCCAGCTTGTCCAGCTTCAGTATCAACCCCGGCACATTGAATCCGATCTTCAACCCTGAGGTCACCAGCTATACAGCTACCGTACCTTATAAAGTTCAAGAAATAACTGTCTCGGCAACAACCAGTCATCCCGAGGCAACGACCAGCCATTCGGGGATAGTATTTACTGATGAGTATATGCAACTTCTTGATGTAGGGGATAACATGATCAGTATTGAGATAACTGCGGAAGATGGTGTAACCAAGAAAATCTATACCCTGACAGTAAATCGTGCTGAGCCTTCAAGTGATGCGGACTTGAGTAAACTCAGCCTCAGCTCAGGATCAAGCCTGATTTCGCTTGATCCGGCTTTTGACCCCGGTCATATTAATTACAAAGCTTCTGTGCCCTATGGAATTAGCAGCATTACAATTGCTGCTGAACCTAATTATCCGGGGGCGACTGTTGAGGGCGCCGGTATCAAAAACCTTGTGATCGGCTCTAATACCCTCACCGTTGAGGTGATCGCTGAGGATGGAAGCAGGAAACCCTATGTCGTGGTGGTTACCCGTGACGAACTAAAACTTACCGGTATCAGCCTTAACGCAAGCACAGGAATAGTTTCGCTTATACCGTCTTTTGACCCCGATCAACATGAGTACACTGCTTTTGTTCCTAGCGAGGTTGAAGAAATAACTATTTCGGTAGCGGCTAACGATCCTACGGCAAATATCTTTTCCAATAACAGCGGATATGGTATGGGTGAACTTTCGGAAACCCTGAGCCTTGATATTGACGCTACTGAATATGAAATAACTTTGTTGAATTCCGGAATGGGTGATCGTAAAGATTATACCATAATGATTACTCGTACTCCTGCAGAGGATTTGAAATTAGCTAGTCTTAGTCTTTACTCATCCATCGGCCCAATCTCACTTGAGCCGTCTTTTGACCCCGATCTACTTGACTACAAGGCTTATGTTCCTTACGAAGTCAATACTATAACCATTATAGCAGCGGCTAGCGATCCGATGGCAATGCTGACTGGTACAGGTCTAAAAACTCTCGATGTAGGGATCAATGACTGTTCAGTAATAGTGACCGCCCAGGGTGGCGCAACAACGAAAAAGTATAACATTGAGGTTACCCGTTATCCTAATGATGATCATGATACGCCGAAGGTGCATGTATCTTCGGTGAAAGGCAGAGCCGGGGAAGAGGTAACGTTGACTGTGTCACTGGAGAATAATCCGGGGATAGCAGGTTTGCAGCTGGAGATAGGTTATGATGCGAGTGTTCTGAAAATTGAAAGCCAGACAAGTGTGAGACGCGGATCCTCGTTGGATAGCCTGATGTTTAGCGGTCTGGGCTCGAAGACATATGAAGACAATCCCTTCAAGGTAATATGGGCAGGTACGTCAAACGATCATTCTATTGGGGAAATTCTCCACATAACATTCGCCATTCTGGAAACAGCTAAAGATGGAGAATATCCGGTTACGGTTTCCTATGTGCCAAGTAATACCCGTAATGAGAATGGAGAGTTGATTTCCCTAACGACATCGAACGGGTCTGTGAAAGTAAAAAGCTTGATCTATGGTGATGCCGACGGTGATGGGGATGTTACTGTTTTCGATGTCATAAGCATCATGCAATATCTTAACGACTGGCCGATAACTATTGATGAGAAGGCTGCCGATGTGGACGGGGATGGAGAAGTTACTGTCTTCGATGCCATACTGATTATGCAATACCTCAACGGCTGGTTTGATGAATTTCCAGTTGAAAGAAAAGATAGTGTACCTCTCGCCTTGCCTGCATTTTCCGTATTGGCGCCCTTTTCTATAACTGGCCTGGCAATAGGCGATAAGCCGGTGGTTTCCATAGAAAGTCCGGTCGACCCGGTGAAGCCGGAGGATATCGTGACATTACAGGTGGATCTGAAGAATAATTCCGGGCTTGCGGGCTTGCAACTGGAGATAGGCTATGATTCAAGTGTTTTTACTCTGGAAAGTCAGACAATGGTGACACGTGGTTCCGCGTTGGCTGATCTGATGTTCGCCGGATTAAGCCCTGTTACATATCAAAACAATCCCTTTAGGGTAATATGGGCAGGGACTGCCAATGACTATTCTAATGGAAGGGTTCTCAATATTCAACTTAAAGTCTTGCCCGACGCAAAAAATGGGATATATCCGATTACTGTCGCATATATCCCGACTAATACAAGAGACGAAGACGGAAATCTGATTGAGTTGGATTGTATTGATGGAAACATAACTGTAAGGACAACCGATACACCGATTGGTGTAAGTGTCAGCGGCAGAATAAAGAGCTATTACCCCAAAAAGAAAACTACTATCCAGCTGATAAAGGGCAATGATGTTGTCTATGAAACGTTCATACCCATCGAAGACGAATATGGCTCACAGGAACAAAGCTTTGTTTTGACAGACGTAACCCCAGGGTTATATGTTATGGTCGTTAAAAAAGATGCTCATGCCAAACTCACTGTAACAGATGTGATTGTTGAGGATGAGGACTTGGATCTGACTAAGGATTACCGCCCCGAGATTCGATTGATGTTTTTGCGTTGTGGGGATATCAACGGTGATGGCTTAATTAACGATGCCGATTTGACTATTCTGTGGCGGGCAGGTAATTATAATAAGAAGACTGAGGAAGCGGATAATCCCTGGTGTGACTTGAATGGTGACGGTTTGATCAATGATGCCGACTTAACCATACTCTGGCTGGCTTATAATTACAACAGAGGGGCAATCGTTATTGAGTTCTAATTTAGTTTTTGCGAAAAAAATAAAGCCGAAAAAAAACGCAAAAAATAGGAGGATTTTTTATGAAACGGAAAGGCATGCAAAATCTTGGTTTGTTACTTGTTGTTGTGGTAGTGTTTAGTTTATTTCCTGGGGCAAGATTATTGGCGAAAATAAATGAGCCCGATAATACTACTGTTAATTTAGAACAACAGGAAGCTATGATAGCTGCTGGCTATGGCAGCAATGGCAAATTCCTGGTTCCGATTGATGCCCCTGACTCCAATGCCACAAAAATTTATACACCGCAGGATTTATATAACGTGCGTAATAATTTGAATGGCAAATATGTGCTGATGAATGACATCGATTTAGCAGGGTTTAATGGTGGCCAATGGGTACCTATTGGGGATCTTTCCTACTATGGTGAGAAATGGGAGTTTTACGGTACTTTTGACGGCCAAGGGCACATAATCAAAAACATGAAGATAACAAGCAATGCATATAGCTACGTTGGCCTATTTGGCGCCCTTGGCGGTAGTGCAGTAGTGAAAAATGTGGGCTTGGAAAGCACTAATATTAGTGTTTCTTCTTCTTGCGTTGGAGGAATCTGCGGTACCGGTTATTACAGTACCAATGCTATGATTTTCAATTGTTATAATAATGGTACTATTTCAGTTTCCTCTTTTTCTAATGGTAGTTATGTTGGAGGAATCTGTGGCGAACGCGTTGACACAATCTCCTATTGTTATAATACCGGAAATGTGGATGCTCTTGATACCGGTAAAGGTAGTTCCACTGTAGGAGGGATATGTGCTTCCCCGTATGGCTCAACCTCAAACTGCTATAACACAGGGAATATTTCTGCTACTTCATATTCTGGTTATTCCAGTGCGGGAGGAATTTGCGGTGCTGACGGTGGCTTAATTTCCTATTGCTATAATACAGGAAGTATTTCTTCTGTTAATTATTCTACTAGTTCTAATTGGGGTGTAACAGATAGTTATTCCATTGCTGGGGGAATTTGCGCTGGTAGTCACGCCAGATCAATCTCAAATTGTTATAATACAGGCGCTGTTTCTTCTTATTGTTCTTCATCCAGTGGCTATGCCGGTGGAATAGCTGGGAGACTCCAAAATTATGGTAGAGATGTCCAAATCACCAATTGTTATAGCAGCGGTGATGTATCTTCGTCCGGTATTGCCGGAGGAATTTGCGGTGAAGATTATGGATCAATCTCTAATTGTTATAACGCAGGGGATGTTTCTACTTCCGGAGCGGCTGATTATTCTCTTTTTGCCGGAGGGATCAGTGGTTATTGGGTTTGGTCTGTCAGCAGTTGTGTTGTTGTTTCAAAGCGGATAAATGTAACAAACACCTATTATCCAGCCAATATTAATAGCTATCTAATTGTCTACGATACTATTGAAAACTATATTGACAAAACCAATAACCTGGCTCTTTCAGGTATTTCCGGTAATGCCTATGATGATTCAAATGGCCGTATTTCCCAGTCTCAGGCTATAAGCCAAGCCACCTATGAAAACTTGGGTTGGGATTTTAACAAAGTTTGGAAGATGGTCCCCGGCGAATACCCGCAGTTGCGCAGCAATAATGCCTACTTGTCCAACATAAGTCTTAGCACAGGAAATTTGGATCCGGGTTTTGATGCTGGTACTACTCTTTACCGGGTTTCTGTTCCTAATGACGTTAGCAGTATAAACATTTGGGCAACGCCAAGTGATGCAGGGGCAACAGTTACCGGTACGGATCCGAAAACTCTCAAGGCAGGGCTTAATACATTTTCTATTGTGGTAACCGCTGAAGATAATACAACTAAGAAGACCTATACTCTAGCCATTACCCGTGAGCGTATAGATTCTGGCAACAGCGGTAAATTTTTAGCTCCCATTGGGCCTCGGGATCCCAACGCTACCGAAATTCGTACACCTCAAGATTTGGACAATGTACGGAACAATTTGGATGGTTCCTATGTTCTGATGAATGACATTGATTTATCCGCCTTCAACGGAGGCCAATGGACGCCTATTGGAGATAACACAACCGGGAACAGGTTTACCGGGGTTTTTGACGGTCAAGGGCATGTGATCAAAAATCTGACCATATCAAACACATACACCTTTGCCGGCCTGTTCGGCTATATTATGGGATATTCTTCAGATAAGTATGCTGAAATTAAAAATGTAGGCTTGGAGTTTATCAACATAAATATCTCATCTACTACTTCTAACACTGGGGGAATCTGTGGTTGCATGGATATCAGGAGTTCTATCTCCAATTGCTATAACACAGGGGCTGTTACTGTATCTGCTTCTAGTTTTACTCGTGTAGGGGGAATCTGCGGAGCTAACGTAGGGGGTCCAATCTCCAATTGCTATAACACGGGGGATATTTCTTCCTCTTCCTCTGAACCTTCTTCTAATGCAGGAGGAATTTGCGGCAATAACAGTAGCAATGGCCCAATCTCCAATTGCTTTAACACAGGGGATGTCTCTTCTTCCTCTTCCTCTTCCTCCATCTCTTCTTCTTACCCTCATGCAGGAGGAATCTGCGGCAGAAACAGTAGCAATAACCCAATCTCCAATTGCTATAACACAGGGGATATTTCTTGCATTTCCTCTTCCTCCCCTCGTCGTTCTTATGCAGGAGGTATTTGTGGTGAAAACGATACCAATAGCTCTATCTCCAATTGCTATAACGCAGGAGATATTTCTTCTTCATCCGCCTCTTCTTCTTATGCAGGAGGAATTTGCAGCTATAGCGAGAGTTCAATCTCTGATTGTTATAACACAGGGGTCATTTTTTCCCACTCTTCTCGCGAGGGTATGCACTATTCTGAGGCAGGTGGGATATGTGGTGAAAGTAATAAACCAATCTCCAACTGCTATAATACCGGAAACGTTTCTACCCCTAATGGTGATGCAGGGGGAATTAGCGGTTGGCTCATGAGGCACTCCATTTTCAATTGCTATAACACAGGCGATATTTTTGCGGCTTACGCAGGAGGAATCTTTGGCGCAGCTAATATATATGCTCCTGACTCTGTCTCCTATTGTTATAATTCTGGAGATGTTTCTGGCTCTAAAAATGCAGGTGGAATATGTGGTTGGACTGCTCTCAATGGATCTATCTCCAATTGTGTTGTTCTATCCAAACAGATATATGCGCCTAATAATAATATTATCGGTTACACTGATCTTAATGAGCCCACCAAAAAAGAAAACAACTGGGCTCTTTCCGGCATTACTAGCAATCCCCTTGATGATGCAAGTGGTCGCATTTCTTTAACCGAAGCCACAGATAAAACCGGTACCATTTATAAGAACTTGGGCTGGGATTTTGAAAATATTTGGCAAATGGCTCCGGATTATGATTATCCGCAGTTTCGAGGGGCTTTTTCTGATGATGCCGGACTGATCAGCCTTAGCATTAGTCCCGGCGAACTGGATCAGGATTTCAATTCTGATGAGGTCAACTATACAGCTTCCGTACCTTATGTGGCTCAAGAAATAACTGTCTCGGCAACAACCAGTCATCCCGAGGCAACGACCAGCCATTCGGGGATAGTATTTACTGATGAGTATA
>Ga0082212_10009125_pt1 | contig 12822 bp, 13 predicted proteins | sample TergutNt197P3_FD_71548 | JGI IMG/M metagenome (GOLD analysis project Ga0082212, IMG submission 71548) | Neocapritermes taracua P3 segment gut microbial communities from Petit-Saut dam, French Guiana - Nt197 P3 | ecosystem: Host-associated > Arthropoda: Insects > Digestive system > Gut ... | reverse complement strand
TAACTGCCCTCTTTCTAAAACATTCATTCTGTTCGGGTAAATACCACTGTCTTCTCTTTCAGCGAGATTTTTCCGAATTTGTAACCATATTGGATCAATTCTTTTTTGTAATTCAAAAATGAATGGTCGATCTCAAACCCGATTATTTCTTGAATTTCGCCAAACGTCAGCTTGATTTCCTGATCGCCCTTATCCTTAATATGCTCCCACAATTTGGCGTATTTACTCATATCACTTATGTTTTTCAGCCCTGATAAAAAATTTTACAGCTAGTTCCAACACCTGCTCCGGCGCGCCGGGAATCGACAGCATGTGATCACCGTTTGGCACAACAGTCAGCGGCACGTTGAACTTCTCAGCAAATGATCGGGCGTCGCTTATCGGAACAGTATCGTCCGATTCTCCGTGTATCATGTGAAGCTCAGCCAGACCCTCCCGCCAGAGCGTGAATACATCGTTGTGTTCCAAATCGTCGAAGAGTCCTTTTGTAAGCTTCATATCACGCGAGTATTCGTACTCTGTTTTATCAATTACGAATTCCCCTGTTGACTTAAGGAACGCCTTGCGTTCCGGAGTCAGTCTGTTGTAGAACAAGCTGGGCATTGTCACCGCAGCAGAACGCAGAAAAGCCCGGCGTCCGCTCTGTTTTTTCGCCACCATATATAGTAAAGCAATGTAGGCTCCGAAACTGGAACCAAAGTACACGATTTCAGAATCAGGCGCTAATATATGCGCCCGATTTTCTACTTTGGCCAGATCCTCAATACAATTAGCCATCCGCAGGAACTTTCCGTCTACACCGCTTTCTCCGTGAGCAGGTAAATCAAATGCAAAAGCGCCGACGCCGTATAACGGCAGTTTCTCAAGCATCATAATAGCGGTAGAGCCCGCTTTACTGCTGCCAAACCCATGAACAATGACGCATATGGTTTTCTCGTTCCCATTAATGTCGTATTGGCAGGGCACGTCATATCCACGCGAGTTGGGTATGAACTCACTTTTCACCGTAGTTCCTCCGTTAGTTCCGTAATGCGGGCTTAATCAAGGAAATGAGGCGTCGGGAAGTATTCAAGGTATATCCTGCCCTGAATGCTTTCTCTTGGTACGAACTTATTTACCCAGAACCTCGAATCGTTGGAGCCGTTGCGGTTATCGCCGAGGACGAAATAGCTCCCCTCCGGAACATAGTAAGGCCCATAGTTACCCCGGGCGTTCTCTCTTATGAAGGAATCGTCGAGCGGAGTATCGGAATCGTCGATGTAAACTTTCCCGTCAATGATCTCAACCTTTTCGTTTGGAAGCCCGATGATCCTCTTCACATAGGGAAGCGACGTCTCATCGTCTGGTGGCGTAAAAAGAATGATGTCGAACCTGTTCGGCTCGTGAAAGACATAGGCAACTCTCAGCCCCATCACCCTGCTGTCTGTCATGATCGTATTCTCCATCGACGAGGATATTACTAACGCGGACGCAACCAGCGTATGGTTGAGAACAAACGCGATGGCAAACGCTATTGCAATGGTCATGACCCAGCTCAGTATTTCTTTTATTACTCTATTTTTATTCATGATGAAACCTCCGAAAACGTCTTTCATCTATCAGTTGTTTTACCATCCGGATACCCTACGCTGTTCAGTCTATGGGTACATAGTATTTCAGCATTGTATAGAAAGTGTATCTTTATCGGGAAATTATTCACACCGGACCGTCGGTTTTTTTCTTCCAGAATATCCTGATAAGCACGGCTGTAACTATAACAATTGCGGCAACCAAAATTATTATCAGCACCGGCGTGGGCAGCCCTCCCGGTTTCTCCAAGTTCAGTTCTCCAGGCTGCCACAGCTCCGGTTCCGGCGCGGGGTTAAATGCAGGAATATTTGGGTTTGAAGGGTCGCTGAGGCAGACCCATGAGTTGCCGTGGTATTTCATCACTTCTGATATAAAAACCCATTCGCGCCCCTCGCTGTCCGTATATGCGTGGGGCAGCAGAACAAATCTGAAGCGCAAAGGGTCAGGACTGAAATAAAAGTCAAATGAACGCTCTTTGTATGGCTCTCCAAGAACATTGTGGTAGACGCCGGAACCGGGCCACGACCATAATACGATTTCATCAGCGGCGAGCAAAACTTCCGCAATCTCGCGCAGCGCTGCTTCGTCGCCGTCGTAATCGCGGAATTCATACCCATAGTCTTCTTCAAACGATATATAGTCATACACGAGCAACAGGTCGTCCATAGGAACCCAACCGTTCAGCCACGGGTCGTCAAGCTTATCTGGTACGTACATATCGATTATACCCCATATTTCACTGTTATGGTTATACGTGGCAAGGATATAGAGAACCTCGCCGTTTTCGATTTCCGTTACTTCTCTTTTTGAGCCCGGCTCATTTTTTACTGATACAGATCCGCTTTTACCATTTGCGTAGAAGTTCCGGTTCAAACTTACGCAACTCGTTCTGTTTCTCCTGTGAAAATCATTATTCGGTTCCGCGATCGAGTCGGCGCGGGCGTAAATTGACGGAATAGCCAGCGCTGATATTACTGCGATAAGCAGAACTGCTGCACTATTTATGATCTGTTTTTTCGTGCTCACTCACCTCGGCTTATATGACGGTGCTGTATAGAGTGAAGTTCCATATAATGTTCCTTGCTATTATAATATGGACATAGGTGAAATTCAAGACAGTATGCAATTTAGCGTTTGGATGACGTCACTTAGGAGGGCATAACCAAATATGCAAATATCATGTGAGAATTTTGGAATTACCAAACTCGGGCAGACGGTAAGCCTTTTCAGGTTATCCCATGAGGACGGAAGCTATGTGTCCCTAATTAATTATGGAGCGGCTGTACAGGCTATTGTTGTTCCGGATAGAAACGGTAACCAGACTGACGTCTGCCTTGGGTATAACTCAATAATGGAATACGAAAACGCGGAAGATTACTCAGGCGCGACGATAGGACGGTGCTTAAACAGGGAGATACGTATACGCACATGACAAAATATGTGTTTAATGTGACAGAGTGAAGGGCCTCCCGGCGCTTTCTTTGGTTTAACGCCATTGTGGCGTAAACCACTTGCGGTACTTTTTAGTGTGTCAGCAGAACCGTCCCCCTGACACACAGCCATCCGTTAAGTATTTTTTAGAACCGGGGAATGTGATACAAGTTAGATACTTTAATCTGTATAGTATAGAATATGTCTGTTAAGCACATTGCTCTCGAAAGACGTATTTTTCACCGGTACTGAAAACTAATATTGAGTTGAACTAAGCAAAAAGAAACAATTGTGTTACAAATAGTTGACAAAAGAAACAAATTCTGCTATAATTAGGCTAACTTTGACGGTATGAAAGGAGAGTGTTTAGTTGTGAAACGTTGTTTGCGTATTACAGTATGCCTTGGCGTCTTCATCTGCTTAGCGTTTGCTTTAACGCTGACTTCTCTTGCCGCCGAGTCGCTGGTGACAACGGATCGCGTTAATTTCAGGACAAGCCCGTCGCTGGACGCGAGTGTGATTGCCACATTAGACGCCGGAATCAGCGTTGAAGTGCTTGAACATGACCCCGCGGGTTGGTCAAAAGTCAAGGCAAACGGAACAACCGGCTATATAAGGTCAGATTTTCTATCTGTTCCTCCGGGGAATCAGTCGATGATTTTTAAAACAACAGACGGAGTAAATTTCAGGCGCTCCCCGTCGCTCGACGCCGAAGTTCTGGCAACGCTGCCATACAGGACGGACGTTGAAGTGACGGAACATGACCCTGCAGGCTGGTCAAAAGTCAAGGTCAACGGCACAGTCGGTTACATAAGATCAGACTTTCTCGCCATTCCTAATGCTGACGGCACGATCAGCGCAACAAGCAGTACAATGATGAAAACAAATGACGGCGTCAATTTCAGAGTGGCACCGTCTACAGATTCAACCATAATCAGAGTGCTGGATGCAAATACGGAAGTACAGGTTCTCGAACGCGACCCAAACGGTTGGTCAAAGGTAACTTTTAACGGTTCGACCGGTTATATAAAGTCAGAGTTTTTGAGTGTGAACGGCAGGTACGTCGAGTTGCTGGAATGGTCGGTCGTCAGAAGTATGATCAAATACGGAGAGATCATACCTGTTTATGACGTAAGGACCGGTCTATCATTCAACATAAAATGTTTCTCCGCGGGCGTCCACGCTGACGTCGAACCGGCGACAAGAACCGATATGGAGATTCACTTGCAGACCCACAACGGCGTCAGGAGTTGGTCGGCGCGCCCGGTATGGGTCACTATCGGCGGCCATACGATTGCCGCGTCGCTCCACGGGATGCCGCATGATGTAAGCACTATTCCCGATAATGGTATGAACGGACATGTGTGCCTGCATTTCCTGGGAAGTACCGCAGGCAACTCAGCGGAATCATATAAAAGGGACCTCCAGAATGCCGTCCAGGAAGCATGGAATTCCAGATGAAAGAAAGGGAAACTTGAACGAGGCGCTGCTTTGCTTAGTTCAACAGAACAGCGTATAAATACAATCCACGGGCGGCGCCCATTGGCGCAGCCCGTTTATTTATGTGCGCTAAATGACCGTTGATTTACCAGCAGGCATCTGACCGGATGCACTCTGCGCTTATGACCCTCAATTATATCAATCGCCCGCTGCAGGAAGCGCCCTTTTCTGTTCATTCTTCTACACAAGCCAACGGGACGCCGCTGCGTCGACGCGGCCGTCCGGCAGGAAAGGCACGCCTTCGGATTCCAGCAGCGCTCTTCGGGTATCTGCGTATTCACCCCCGGTGATGGAACCGTCAGCCATAATTACGCGCTGCCACGGCAAATCTTCCGGGCAGCATCGCATTGCCCATCCAACCACCTGTGCGGCGCGCGGCTGCCCAAGCAACCGGGCGATTTCTCCATAGGATATCGTCTTCCCGTATGGTATCTTTTCCACAATACTATAAACTCTCTTAAAAAACGGCTCCATGCTGTTTCACGCTTTCAAAAATGCCAGTATTGAAACGAGCGCTTGTGCTCAGGATGTCGGTTCTTTAATCAAAACGGCTCCATGCGGGCATAATTCCTGACAGCAGAAGCACCGGATGCACCGGCTGTAATCATACGCCGGAGGTTTCTCCTTATCATCACACTGCCAGCCCAAGGCTTTCGGCGATATAGGACACATATCTATACAAACACCACATCGGAGACACTTTTCATCGGCAATATAAGGTTTAGGGACTCCGGCGTCGTTTCCAAATGAGAAAACACCAGCGCCGCGCACATTGCTGATAGGGTCGCGGTTGATATTGAAATCACGCGCAATAAAGCTATCCAAAGCGTCGCCAAGCAACGAAATCTCATCACTGATATATGTTCCGTGCCCCGCTTGCATACCAAGTGAAACTGTATAGGAATACTCCGGGTTAATATCCACAAGGCGGCATACCGTAGCGTCCAGAGTTACCGGGTCGGTCGAAAAAAGCAATACATTCATTTTCTTCGGATCGCCGTTCATCGGCCCGTTTCCTTCCATCGCCATGATGCCGTCCATGATATAAAGCCTGGGTTTGAGGAACATATTTAAATCAATGAGCATACGCGCGAAATCCGCCGGTCTTTCGAGTTCCCGATGATATGCGCCCTTCCTCCTGCCGGGGATACAGCCCATTTGGTTTTTAACGGCGCCGGTCAGCTTCAAAAAACCCTGTGTCTTCAGTTTGGGGAGACTGATGATACCATCGCTGTCAAGCGCCCCGTTTGCAATGTAGAACATCCGGGAGCCTGTATCCACTTCGCGCCCGTGCAGAAAATCCGCAAGAGGTATGCCCATTTCGGCGCCGACTTCCAGAAATCCAGTAGTCTTAGCGGCTTCTAAAGCTTCGTCCTCTGTCGTACCCCGCCCGGGAGAGTCTCCGTAGCAAAGATCGGCGCCGGTTGCTTGAAATATCTCGCAAACGGCTCTGAATACAGCGGGGTGAGTCGTGGCGCACCGCTCCGGCGGTACTGCCATGATCCAGTTTGGCTTAAGCAGTATCTTTTCCAAGGGCGCGGCAAACGCGCAGGCGCCGCCCAACAGATCGATACCTCGTTGTACCGAAGCTCTTACTTCAGTGTATTCATAGCTTTCGCATCGAACTAACGCAACTTTTGACATTATAAGACCTCCCTATGGCTATACCTGCAATGTGCCTTCCGCCGAACTGCCATCGTCAAAGAAGATGTTATAGCGTTCGGTAGTGAAGCGTATGACACAATACATCGGGTCGTATGGACCAGAGTATATACCTCCTAGAGGCTCCTGCCACATCTCTCTTTTAATAGCGGGATCAGTCAGAACTTCAAGAGTGCCGACGAGAGTTATATTATACTTGGATGAGTTGATACAAACGCTTCCCCTGTTGCATTTACTTATTCGCTTTGCCTTGTTAGATTCAAGGCCGGACAGAAAAGTCAGCCACTTTATGCCGTCCGCCTTTGAGATACTCAGCGTTGACGCTGATGGGTAGCCATCCTCGTCGATCAAGGCAAGTATGCAGTATCCCTCCATGCCGTTGCCTATGTAGTCTGTTTTTGACATTATGACTTCGTCTGCTTTTAAAATAACATCTTGACTCATTTTCTTTGGTCCTTTCTATGTAAGTTATAATACTTCGCCGTCTTCTAGATTGACTTTTTCATGAACCGATCAGTATCAACAATTACGCGGGTATGCTTACCCCTGCCTGCTTCCTTTTGCATATTTTTGTATGAGTTCGGATTGAACTCGGTTCTGAACGGTCATATATGACTTACTCCTACAATTACATCTCTCTGCCCTCTACACAGGACACACGCCATCGTACTATATCAGCAATCAACTCATAGTCGATCGGTTTGTCATAGTCAAACTGAATAGCGCCCTTGGTCCTGCGATAGCCTGCAAGCCGTTCCTCAAACGGCGAGAGCGACAAATCGCCGGGGTAAATTCCCAGGTGCTTCTTTGCCGCAGCGAAGTGTATCAGATTCTCACCCTGCCAAAATGTAGGCATACTCCAAGAAATCTTCTCCACAGCATCCGGCGCGGCAGCGCGAATCGTTTCACGGACCTTGACAAGGATGATCCGCACATCATCCGCCTGAGAGTTGATATACTCGTCAATATCAGCAGGTTTATCCCCGCAGTAGTGGCTTTGGTTCTCGTGCTTAAATTCTCTCCCGCATTTAGGGCACTTCCACATAAGATCTCCTCTTCAAGCCCAACCAATTACCTGAACGTATCTTCAAAGACAGCTGCTCGCTGCTCTTTTTTTGATAACTCAATCATATTTGCGCCCTGCCTTTTAGCGTAGTTTTGTATTACCGCTGTATTCATTCAATAATCACAGGTATTCTTCAATGACGATCCAACAACATATCACGACAAATATAACATAACTGCTATATTATAATCAATAGCACCGCAATACAAATCCCTGTAGTCATTGAAACTACAGGGATTTGACGTGGTGGAGACTATTGGGCTCGAACCAACGACCTCCTGCGTGTGAAGCAGGCGCTCTAACCAGCTGAGCTAAGCCTCCACAATTGATTTGTTGAACCGTCGTTGTAACCGGGCCGTACAGCGTTTTCGCTCAGAACGCCTGATTCACACTGCTTCAGAGCGCCTGACTTTCGCATTCCCGATTCTACCATGGTACACTATGGTAGTCAACACTTTTGATCTCATTTTTCATCTCATAATCATTTTACTTGTTATAAAAATAATAACGTGCTAATATGACGGGAGTTATTTCAGCGGAAAAAATTGTGCATCATTAGTGAGGTGTCGCCTGATGTTTGAAATCGGCCCGATACGGCCGCCGAGCGAAGCGGAAAGCCTGCTGCTGCGCATAACGCGCAACTGCCCGTGGAACAAATGCAAATTTTGCACGATATACAAAAAGCACGGTTTCAGTACCCGCCCCATAGAGGATATCAAAGCCGACATTGACAGGATCGCCCTTTGCAGGGAGCAAATCAGAAACGGCGACGTAGAAAACCTGAATGAACTGCCGGAAGGGACGGCGGAGGGTTATCTGTATATCATGCGCTGGATCGCAAGCGGTGAGGAGCAGGTGTTCCTCCAGGATGCAAACACTATGGTGTTGTCCTTTGACAAGTTGAGGGAGATTCTCAACTATATACGGTACAAGCTCCCGTGGGTCAAGCGGATAACGTCATACGGCAGGGTCGACTCCATGAGCAAGTTCTCAGTGGATCAGTTTAAGGAACTTCGACATGCGGGGCTCGACCGAATCCATTCCGGGTACGAGTCCGGCTCGGACGAGGTGCTGGCGTACCTCAACAAAGGACACACGAAGGAGCAGGAAATCGAAGCCGGACGGAAGGTCAAAGACGCCGGGATAGAACTATCCGTTTATTTTATGCCCGGGGCGGGCGGGAAATCATTATCCGGTCTCAATGCCGCGGAAACTGCCGACGTTATTAACAAGGTCAACCCTGATTTTGTCCGGGTAAGGACTTTCGTCCCGCAGAGGGGTACGGAAGTGATCGAAGAAATTAACGCGGGTTCAAGAGCGGAGTGCACTGATAAGGAAAAATCTCTTGAACTGAAAAAAATGATTGAACAAATTGATGGGGCGGACGGGCATCTTTTCAGCGACCACATAATCAACCTGTTCGAAGATGTTAACGGGAACTTAAAAACCGACAAAGGACACATGCTGTCCGTATTTGAGGCTTATGAAATGCTTGAGGCCGCGGAACAGCGCAGGTATCAGATCGCGCGCCGCATGAGTATGGTGGGTTCGCTTTCACATATGACGCTGCTTGACGGCAGGCAGAATGAAAAAGTAGACTCATATCTTCAGCAGTCTGACACAGAGGCGGAGTTCGAGGCTTTCCTGCTGAAGCTCCTCCAGCGATACATATAAACCGGCAGGGGGGAAAGTGGTCAATACTTTTTTACAGTCTGCAGTCAGGATAGGCGTTATTTATTTCACGAGACGTCACTCTCCAATATTTTCTTCAGTCTCCCGGCTTTCCTGAAATGCCCTAACCCCTTCCAAAATTGACCATTCACCATCATCAATAATCCGTCCAGCATTAACATATTTATCTTCCCGCCTGACATACGGGCAATTTGGCTGAACCGCAAGGTTGATATAAACATAAGGTGGTCTGCAGTTATTTTCCTGCCGATAAGACGATAGAATTTCTGCGCAAGCGATAAAACCCGGTACAGGAAGCGCCCGAACCACTTTTTGTTCCGGGCGTGTGCTATCGTATCACTGTAAGAAAGCGGCTCGCTTGTGTCCCGCTCGCCTGGCGGCAGGGGCCGGCCCAGCAACGCCTCAAACTCTCTGCCTGTGATACCGTGCACATCAGCGCTGAAATAATGAGGCAGGTTAGTTTCTGTAAAGGGCAAATACACCGCCTGCGTTGTTTCCGCCGTTACTTCCTGACCCGGTACGACCACGTGCGCTACAGTCGCTGCTTGTGCCGGCTTTGTCGGCGTCGTCGCTGCCGATTGCTCCGCCTTCTGAATCATCGTCGTTGATTCTCCGTTGATATGCACCGTCGCTTCCAGACGTATATCGCGCGACGAGGCGCCCACCAGAATGCGGTACTCGCCAGGTTCGCTTACCCAGGCGTTCCCGGCTAAGTCAAAATACTTAAAAGCATGCTCGTCTAACTCTACGCGAACTTTTTTCTTCTCGCCAGGCTCAAGCGCTGTCTTTATAAAGCCCTTGAGCTCTTTTTTCGCGCGAAATACTTTGCTCCCGATTTTTGAAACATATACCTGCGCGATTTCTTCCCCCGCAACGTCACCGGTGTTTTGTAGAGAAAACTCAACGGAGCTTGAGTCCGCCGACAGTTCGCTGTATTCAAAACTTGTATACGACAACCCGAATCCAAACGGCCACGCAACGCTTTTTTCTGCAGCGTCGTAATAACGATAGCCGACGAATATGCTTTCCCTATGCTCCGCGGTCGCCTGATTTTTGTGATACCACGGAGCCGAAGGGCTTTCCTCATACCTGTGGGGATATGTCTCCGCCAGCTTGCCTGACGGATTGACCCTGCCGGTGAGAACGTCGGCGACCGCACTGCCGGACGCCTGCCCGCCCAGATATGTGTGCAAAATAGCGTCTGACATGCGTTCCCATTCTGCTTCCACCGGAGCGCCGCAAGAGAGCACCACCACCACTTCCGGGCATACCTTGCGCACGGCGCCCAGCAAATCAAGTTGGTTTTCCGGCAGGCGCATATGTTTGCGGTCAAAGCCCTCCGCTTCGCCGCGTTCATTAAGACCGAGAAATAAAACCGCCACATCGGCGTCCGCCGCAAGCCTTACAGCCCGGTGTCTGAGCGATCCGCTCCTCCCGCCAGAACGTCTGAACCCGGGTTCGTAACCAACGATGTCCAAACTGGATTTTAGCAGCTCATCGAGTGCCGGGGTCAGCTTGACGGGGTTTATAAATGAACTGCCCGAGCCTTGATAGCGCGGAGTTTTTGCGAAGTCACCTATAACGGCGATACGCTTGCCATTCGACAGCGGCAGGAGCCCATTTTCATTTTTCAGCAATACAAACGAGCGCCTCGCAGCGTCGCGGGCCGCCTCGTTGTGTTGCGCGTCTGTGTATCGCTTACCTTTGCCTAATGCCGGCTGAACACCAAAAAGTAATTCAAGCAAGCTGTCCACGCGTTCGTCGAGCAGGGTCTCATCAATACTGCCGTTTCGCACCGCATCCACGATCTCGCGGTCAGTCATTCCCGACGTCGAGGGCATTTCGAGGTGGCAGCCGTTTATCAACCCCTCGACGCGGTCATTATTACCGCCCCAGTCGGTGACAACAAGACCGCTATATCCCCATTCGCCAAATAAGATGTTCTGAAGAAGGTGCGGATGCTCATTTGCATACGTCCCGTTTACACGGTTATAGGAGGTCATGATGGTCTTCGCGCCGCCCTCCATGACAGCATAACGGAAACCTTCAAGAAAAATCTCACGCAAGGCGCGCTCGTCAACGACTTCGTCAATTACCATACGGTCGTCTTCCTGGCTGTTAACGGCAAAATGCTTTGGACAGGCGGATACGCCTTCAGATTGGATGCCCTTTATCATTGCGGCGGCAAGCTTGCCTGTCAGGAACGGATCCTCTGAATAGTACTCAAAATTCCTGCCGCATAGTGGATCACGCTTGATGTTGAGCCCTGGCCCCAGCAGGACGCTTACGTCGTGCGCGGCGGCCTCGCGCCCGATACAAGCGCCCACCGATTCCACAAGATCAGTATCCCAACTGTTTGCCAACGTTGCCGCTGTGGGGAAACAGGTCGCCGGAATGCTGTCGTTCAATCCGAGGTTGTCAGCCTTTCCCCCCTGTTTCCGTAATCCGTGAGGGCCGTCGGTAAGCATCATGGATGGGATCCCTACTCTTTCCACCGACTTGGTATTCCAGAAATTCCGACCCGACGTTAAGGAAGCTTTCTCCTCCAATGTCATACCGGCGATAAGTTCTCCATACTTCATGGCAGCTGCACCTCATACCTCGTAGAAAAAAGGTTTAATTATCTGCGCCGCCAATGTGGATGACGAGCACAGGCTTCTTGGCGACAGCTTGTCGTCGTGAGGCGGTTGCCTACTCGACATGCCGCTTGTTTTTGAAGATAATTACATCGACCGGCGCTGTATCATACCACCGTCGACGCATATGACAGTTCCCGTGCAATACCGCAAGTCATTGCTGCACAGAGCCCAGACAGCTTCGGCGCAGTCTTCCGGCTGACCCCATCGCTTTATTGTCAGTTCGTCGCCGGACACTATTGCGTCGAACTTCTCCTTTGCCCGTAAAGTATTACGCGTCGCAATTATTCCGGGGCGAATTCCGTAAACAAATATGCTCTCTCGTCCAAGCCTTGCTGCAAACAACTGGGTCATCATACTTAAGCCAGCTTTAGACATACAGTACTCTCCGCGATTCAAAGAAACGATCTTGGAATTGGAAGACTCAACATTAATTATGATCCCCTTGTATCCGTTTATCTCTTCCTGCTCTATCATATATGCTGCGATTTTTTGTGTAAGGAAAAATGTACCCCGAAGGTTGACATTCATCACATAGTCAAAACTTTCACTACCAAGAAGCATAAGGTCTTGGCGGTATAGCGATATTACACCTGCGTTGTTTACAAGTAAGTCTATCCGGCCGAAATACTCTTTTGCGCTATCAAGTATGCGCTGATGCTCTTCAAGATTCGCAAGATCACCCTGAATATACTTGTATGAGGCTTTCTTTTCGTTCAGATAATTAAGCGATTTATCTGCTTCATCAGTGGACTCATCAGCGAAAATCACAAGGTTATATCCGTTTTCGGCCAGTTTTCTGACGATTCCAAAGCCTATCCCGCTCGTACCGCCTGTCACAACAGCTGTTTTACACACTAAACTTCCTTCTTTCCTGTTTTAGTATAATGATATTGTAGTGAATTGACTATTATATCTACAGAGTAAACCCGGCTTTGTTACGAAAAATGACTTCGCAATTGCAATGTGCTGTAATATGTTGGATCAACACTCTGTTAACTAAAACAAGTTGTTTAGTAATAACCCCTGTAGCCATTGCAACTACAGGGATTATATTGGTGACCCGCCCGCGACTCGAACGCGGGACACCCTGCTTAAAAGGCAGGTGCTCTGCCGACTGAGCTAGCGGGTCATGTCGATTACTGACAATAACTATTGGGATAAATTGGCTGGGATGGCAGGATTTGAACCTACGAATGCCAGAGTCAAAGTCTGGTGCCTTACCGCTTGGCTACATCCCACTATTGAAAATAGTTGGATAGTTGT
>Ga0082212_10009124_pt1 | contig 12822 bp, 13 predicted proteins | sample TergutNt197P3_FD_71548 | JGI IMG/M metagenome (GOLD analysis project Ga0082212, IMG submission 71548) | Neocapritermes taracua P3 segment gut microbial communities from Petit-Saut dam, French Guiana - Nt197 P3 | ecosystem: Host-associated > Arthropoda: Insects > Digestive system > Gut ... | reverse complement strand
GCGCTTGGCTTCATCGAGGGAAAGGAATACGCTATGTATAAAGGAATGGGCGACGAAAGCAACATTTACTATCTGACAGACAAAAATAACCCCAAAAAAATCTACATGATGGTTAATAAGGATTTATGGCACGAAATATTCATAACGATATTCGAGCAGCAGAATCCGAAATAACCACAGAATTAAATCGCTGACAAACCAAAGGGCGGGAATTACCACAACGGTAAAATCCCGCCTTTTGTTGTGTTTGCGGAATTTATTAAAGCAAATCATCACATTTTATGATAAAATATAAAAGGAGGCGTGTGTATGAACGATAAGGAACTGCAAGCAAAAGTACATTCGGCTATGTATATGCTCATTAGGGAAAATGGCGTTGCCGCGCCTGTTGACGTTTTAATGGCGGTTGGCGTTCTGTCAAGAGAAGATTATGAGCGGTGGCGTTTTGGAAAGGTCGATTATTTAGAGCGTGTCTGCAAGATAAATCTGAATAAGTTATCGGCAATCAACCATGAAATCCGCGCATACGCCAGTAAAAACAACCTTAAACCTTCATGGACTTTCTATAAGAAATGGGGAAATAACAAGAAAGGCAGTAAAGGAAACGCCTTAAAATTGCGATTCTCAAAAAGCGGCGACGAAAACATAGAACGATATTATGCTACTCATTATGTCAGTCAAAGTAAAGTATCAGAAGCCAAAGAACGGCGCGAAACGCTGGAAGATAATAAAAATTCCGATACAACAGACGAATAATAAACCCCACCAAAATCGCCGGAAAACGTGTCATACCGCAAACTTGGCGGACATGGCACTTTTTATACCGTAAACCCTGTAAACATGGGGCTTTTCAACTCCGCCGCCAATCGGCGGACATGACGGCGTTCGGCGGACATCATTCTTCTGATAACTGCATAACCCAAACCCCGTCTGCTTTCCTCGATTTAACGCTTATCTCTTTACGCGCTCTTTCGAGCGTTCTTTTTGAAATACCCGATTCAACAGCCAATTCGATAACATCGGCTGTCGGAACTGAACCCTCCGCGAGTATATCCAAAAGGAAATCCGCAGCTTCGTCAACTTTGCTCATTTCCTCTTTCTTTTTCGCCGATTTGAAATTCATTATATCATCGGGTGTTATATCTTCGTTCTCACCAATCCATTTGAAACCGTCGGCTTTATTTAAGCGGAATATTTGGGTTTTGGATAATTCCGCATAGTTGCTCTTGCCGTGGGCTACCGCTCTTTCATCGGGTTCAAGACCCTCTGCCCGTCCGAGATATAACACGCTCGGTACAGAATTTAGTATGTCAATACTGCCTAAACCGCGATGCTGCGCTTTGCTTTTACTTTTGTTTACATGGCAGATTATCAATATAGCGGATTCCGTCCGCTCCGCAATTTGCCGTAACTGCATTAAAGCGGGTCTTACGTTTTCTACCCGATTCATGCTGAAATCTTCATCAAGGAAACTTTGGAACGGGTCGAAAATTGTCAAAACAGCGTTGTGCTTGCGAATAGCCGCTTCAATACGGTTGTCAACAAGCGTTAATCGCTTATCGGAATCGTCTATCGTATGTATCCGGCTGCAATCCGCGCCGAGCATTTCAAGACGCGGCTTTATCACCATGCTCCACGGATTTTCGGCGTTTTGAATTAAAACGTCTGACGGCGGCAACGGTTTGTCTGAACCCGGCAAAGGCTGACCGTTTGATATAGCGGCGGCTAACGCTAACGAGAAAAAAGATTTTCCCTCGCCCCCTTCGCCGAATAATATTGAAACCGTGCCGGAGGGTATGAATGATTCCCATAACCATGTAACGGGCTGCGTTTGAATATCCGACGCGGTTTTTGTGCTAACTTCAACGGTATTATTATCAGTATTATTATTCAAAATCTTTAATCCGCTCCCCGCTTATCATATAATGCCTTTGATAAGCGGATAAGAGCCGCCGAAATAAAGACATATCTCTGATATTATAGCAAAAATCAAGGGTTGATTCAATCGTAAAAATGTAAACAAATCAAATAAAGCACAATAAATACGCCCCGAAGCGTTCCTAATTCATTTTAGGAGCGTTTCGGGGCTTTTTTATTTTTCCAAAATAAAACGGGAGGAATATTCCAATGGGAAAGACAAACAGAAAAGATTATGTGAGGAACTTAAACAAATTTGAGGGTTATTTTATGGACGATATGGAGTGCCGCTGGTGTAAATATTTTCAAGGTCGTAAACGCGGCTGTAAGTTAGATAACTGCTGCTGTGAGGACGAAAAACTCGAAGCATTAGCGAAAGGCAGGATAAAACGTAAACGGGGGTCGGTTTCGTGGGATATGTAACAAAAGACCAGCTTGAACGCGCCCGCCAGTATGATGTCCTCGATTACGTCCTTCGCTATGAAGCGGACACCGTAAAGCGCGTCGGTAAGAGTTACCGACGAAAAGACGACGATTCCGTTGAAATAGACACATGGAAATGGCGTTGCCATAAAGAGGGACTGCGCGGCAGAACCGCTCTTGATTATCTTACCGATGTGAAGGGGTACGCCCTTGTTGACGCGGTATGTTTCTTATTGGGCGAACAGCCGCAGGAGCGTTCAGACAGCAATAATAAAGCCGTTCCTTTGAAAAAGGTAATACCGAAGGCGCAGCCACCTCCCCTGCCCGAAACTAAACCGCCTCCCGAACCTATATCTTTAACCCTGCCCCAGCGCAATATCAACAATATGCGCGTTATCGCCTATTTACAAAGCAGAGAGATAGACCGGGATTTGATATTGGACTGTATAAATCGCGGTACTCTTTATGAAAGCGCGTATTATCATAACGCCGTATTTTTGGGAAAGGACGAAAACGGCAAGACACGGTTCGCCGCCATGCGCGGCACAGCGTCAAGTTTCAAATGCGATGCCGAAGGCGCGTACACATCGCCTTTGCACACGCGCCGGGTACTTGGAAAGCAAACTGCCGGAAACGCTGACGCTGACGAATGAACAGTTTAACCGCTTCCTTGATAAGACGCTCGTTACGCCGTTTGCACAAAAAATATTAAAAGAAATAATGCAGGAAAACGGCAATCAAGATAACGAAGCGGCGGCAGATGAACCCGCCGAAACAGAAAATGGAAACGGTGCAGACACGGGCGTACCCGTTCAAAAAGAGCGTAATATCAGCGCAAACGCGCCAAAAGCAGAGGGCGGCGGCACAAGGCAAACTAACTAATTCCATTGGCGTTTTTTGCCAATGGCGCACTTATACACCGTCTACGACGGTGCTGTGCGCCCCTCTCGTAACGCTTCGCGTTACTGGCCGGGTGGCCAAGTATACCTGCCGGGGGCTTTCGTGCCGATAGGCACGAAATGGCGGCTTCGCCGCCTAAAACCCAAAACCGAAGCGGCAAGCCATATTTCATTATGTGGTCTGCCGCTTTTTTATTTCCGAAAACAAAAATCCACAAGGAGGTATTTTACATGGCAATATTCCATTTAAGTATTCAAGTTATCTCTCGCGGTAAAGGCGGCAAGTCCGCTGTCGCGGCGGCGGCTTACCGTGCAGGCGAAAGAATTAAGAACGAACGCGACGGCGAAGTTCACGATTATACGAGAAAGAGCGGCGTTATTCATACGGAGATTCTTCTGCCCGTCAATGCTCCTTCTGAGTATTCTGACCGCTCCGTATTGTGGAACGCAGTCGAAAAAATCGAGAAGAACGGCAATTCGCAGCTTGCGCGGGAAATTGAAATCGCCCTGCCTATTGAGTTGACATTAGAACAAAATATATCGCTTGCCCGTGAGTATGTAAATAAGACTTTTGTTGAAAAAGGTATGTGCGCCGATGTGTGTATACACGACAAAAATGACGGAAATCCCCATGTCCACATCATGCTGACAATGCGCCCGTTTGAGCCTGACGGAAGTTGGGGCGCGAAGTCTAAAAAGGAATATATCCTTGACGGAAACGGCGAACGCATACGGCTTCCGAGCGGCGAATATAAAAGCCGTAAAGTCAATACGGTTGATTGGAATGAGCAAAGCAAATCGGAGGATTGGAGGGCGGCTTGGGAAGATATTGTAAACGCCGCATTGAAACGTCAAGGCATTGATACTCGTATCGACCATCGGAGTTACGAAAGACAGGGTGTTGACATTGTGCCTACCGTCCACATGGGTGTTGCCGCTTCGCAAATGGAAAGTAAAGGCATCGTTACTGATAGGGGCAATCTCAACCGCGATATAAAAGAAATCAACGACATCAAAAAGGAATTACGGCAAACACGGGCGCGGATAAAGAAAGCGAAGGAATGGTTATACGCACAGCCGCTTGAAAACGCGCCGACGTTCATTGACGTAATGAATCACATCGCAGACGGCAAGAATCTTGATGCTCAATGGAAACGGATTGCCGACCTAAAAACCCGCGCAAGTTTTGTTAATTCTTCTTCCGTTTTCGCATTGAACAATGATAACCATAATTCTAACATTTTATCCGCGCTGACCGATTTAGGAAGTTTGGGTAACTCGAAAAAATGCAGGCTCATTTTATCTGTCAGCCGAGTATGGCGCGTAACTTCAAGTGCTTCATATTCCGAGTGAAATTCCTTGCACCCGAACAGCTTGAAATAAACGATGCTGATGATAATTGTGCGCGGCAACAAGGAATAATCCTCACCCTCCGGCAACGCTGTTGAGTAATCACGCGCCCACATAAAGAGCGAGCGTTCCGGGTAGTCGTGTTCATCTTTAACTTGTTATCCTACCAGCTACGTTATCCGAGAAGCCGCCGCCAAAGGGCTAAAAACGGCGGCTTAACAAAAATTTTACTCGGATAATAAAATTACTTTAAGAACTGCGGTATGAATGAGTTAGGTTGCTGCTCGCTGTCATACTGCGTGTCGGCATAAGGGTTTTTATCCCGAAGAAACTTGTTCACCATTTCGTAGTTAGCCGCTGCGTATACCATAGTTGTCGCGATAGACACATGCCCTAAAAATGTCTTTATGACGGGCAAAGGGATGCCGCTTTCAAGCATGTGCATAGCTATAGAATGGCGGAAACTATGCGGCGTGTAGTGTTACGGAAAATATCCGGACGCAACTCCTTAGCTTTTTGGACGTATTTCTTCACAATCGCCTCAAGGCATGATATTGTCATGTGTTCATTAGCCTGGCTTGAGAATACATGGTGTTTTGGGTTTTCACCCAGCAAATGGTTTTGCTCCAAGAAAGATTTCAAAAGTGCGGCACACTGCTCCGGGATGACGATAGTACGGGTTTTATCGCCCTTTCCGTGCAAAGTGATGGTTGAGGTTTTCCCAAATCGCACGTCGCCAACAGTAATGTCGCACAACTCCTGCGCCCTTGCGCCGGAAGCGTAAAGTGTGCTCAAAATAACTTTATCACGCTGACCGATTCGTGTGCTTGAAGTTGGTAGTCGTAACAGTATGGACATTTCATCTTTGGTAAAATGCACCGCTTGCTTGCGCTTTGGGTCTTTTTTCTTAGGTATTCGCTGCACTTCTGCACAGAACGTCAGCGAGTCGGCAAAATCCCTGTTAATTGCGAACCGAGCAAAAGTCACAAATGCAGCTAACCTATGATTTCTTGTTTTAGGGGAGCAGTTCCGCTCTGCGGAAAGCCAGTCCAGCCATGTATTCACCACACCGTTTTCCAAATGCCGAAATTCTAATTTATCAGGAATAACACCTTGTTCTGCGTAGATATATTCAAGAAACACCTTGAATATTTGTTTGTAAGAGCGGATAGTATTATCGCTCAGCCCCTTGGTTTTCGGAAGATATACAGAGAAAAATTCAGACAGAACCGGGAGAAAGTATGATTTTTTAGTCATGTCACACCTCCTCTGGGAATACGTCGAAGGTGTAATCCGCAATAACCTTATGAGCTTCCGTATAAAGTTCATGCCGTGCTTTCAGGTAAATATCCGTTTGCATCAGCCCTTCGTGTCCAAGGTAAGTTGATAGAAACGGCACGGTTTCCATAAAACTTTTTCCTTCCGCGTCGGCTCTCAGAAACGATTGCAGCGTAAACGTATGCCGAATACTGTGCATACAAGGTCCGCGGGAGCGATATTTTGCGGTTTGGGCGTTTTTTATGCCAAGTTCGCAGAGGATTCTGTTGAAAATATCCCAAAACGTAGTATTGGAGCGAGGCTGCCCGTTTTCCTGTCTAAAGAGCAGTCCCCGGTCATCTGCCTCGAAATGAGATAACATCCTGTACAATCGGAGAATCCTTGTCAACTCACCACTCATGGGAACAAACCGTTGCTTTTGGTTTTTGGCAACTTTTACAGTAATGACGCCTTCCTCAAGGTCAACATCGCTCCAAGTCATTGACAATGCCTCTCCGAGTCTAAGACCGCAGCCGTACAAAATCCTGAGCAGCATCGGCAACTCTGCCGAAACCCTTGATTTTGGACTTGTAAGGATGAAATCGTCAGCCATCTCGAATATTTGGGTCATTTCATCTTGTGTGAACACATACGGCGTAAAATCAGACTTCCCACGCGGCATTTCAGGCAGACTTGCGGGAATGCCGAGAGTCGCAAGAAAAACGGAGAACCTTCTGATATGCGACAGCTTGCTCTTTTTGGTCAATACGTGTACATCAAACCCGTCTAACCAACGGTTTATCTGCATCGCTTCTAATTTCTTTTCAGAAAGGCTTTCTGAAAACAGGAACGCATCGAAGTCAGCCAAAGTGCGCCTGTATGCTTTGTAGTCTACAACGGATAGCTTAACAACGTCCATGAAAGATGCGAGTTCGTCACGAAGGACGCTTTTGAATACTATGTTCATCACAACACCCCCTCGAGGTCGCCAAGCATTACGGCGAACGCCCCTATCGGTTTCGGCACATCCAGCGCGCATGTTCTAAGCCGCTTGATGTCCACGCGAACATAATATTTCGCCGATTCGGGGTCTTCATGACCTAATGCCTCTTGAACGACAACATAGGGTATGCCTTGCGAAACGAGAGCAGTAGCGTAGCTTGCCCGCAATGCGTGTATGCCGCGCTCCCTGCCTTGCGCCGCTATTCCGGCACGAATGAAATATTTGTTCGCAATCGCATGACCGGAGGCAGCGGTAAGGGGTGTGTATGGCGCTTGAGTGCTGAGAAATATTTTATCGCTTTCGGAGCGAGGTCTGCCGTTTTCGATATAATCCGTAATCGTTTCTTCCACTTCGCCATTCATAACAAGGGTTACGGGACGCTGAGTTTTGATTTGGGTGATTTCAACCGTTTTTTCAATATAGTTTATGTCCGTAAGTGACAAGTTCACGATGTCCGAACTTCTCAAACCCATGTGCGACGCTATCATCAAAATGGCATAATCGCGCTTACCCATGTTAGAATCGCGGTCTACAGACGAAAGAAGCCGCTCTATTTCTTCGCCTGAATATATGCTGGGTAACGCCCGCGGACGTGTTGGCTTGGGAACACAAGCTGACAGATTTTCTTTTGTTACCCTGTTCTCATGCAAAAACGAGAGCAAGCTGCTTGCCGCGTAATAACTTGTTGTCGGCCATTCGTATTGCGTGAATACCCTGTACAAATCTGCGGCGGTTAGGCTCTCGAGCGTAAGCACAGTTTCGGGCAACCGGCTCAATAGCTTACCTGAATACATCCGACGTCCTTGTATTGTGGTTTCCCTGAACCCCCGCTTCGCTAAACTTTGAAGATACTTTTCCCACCATTCAGTAAACCTTGCCGGACATTTCCATCCCGCCTCCCGGAAACATGGCGAGAACAGCTTGTTCTCTTGTATCTCGTCCAGTCGCCTTATCAGGGTTCTTGCCGTGCGGAACATGGAGGGCGCATAATTATCGTGCAGCATATATTCCGCAAGAAACTTTTGCCCCCATTCTTTGGTATAGTCGCTTTGACTGTACCCTTTGAGGTACTCATCTACCCAGCCAAATATTCGCATATTGTGGGTGATGGATGTTTTGCTGTAGCGCATGACTATGAGCCTACGCTCCAGTTCTACCTTGATTCGGCTCATATTGCCGATGTTTTTGTCCTTTTTCATTTTTTAACACCTCCAAAATTTTTTGTAAATCGGACCTTTACATTTTACTTTGGAAGTGTTAATACAAAATATTATCCGAGTAAATTTACGCTTAAGCCGTCATTTTTAGTCCTTTGGCGTAGACTCCTCGGATAACGTAGCTGATGGGATAACAAGTATTATCCGAGTTCTTAGATAATAATTGAATTTCCAAGTCAACGCGCTGACCGTTCACAATCATGTTTATATCAAGCCGACAAAATTTATCGCCCATCACTTCCGGCGGCATTTCAGTATTCGTTATTTCAAATTGCTCAATGCTTTCAAACGGTATACCGAGCAGCACCGCTACGAGTTTCCTCAACAGCAACGGATACTTCACAAACAGCAGTTTGAACAACACGTCGTTTTTTAATGTGTATTTCAATCTTTTCATAACGGCAATCCCTCACGTTCATTATTATACCACCTTTTCACCCTAAATTCAACGAAGAATTTGTAAATAAAAAATGAAATTAAAAATCAGACAGGAGATGATAAGAAAATGGCTATATACGGCTATGTTCGAGTGAGCAGCGCAGACCAAAACGAAGATAGACAGATGATTGCTATGTCCGAGTTAAAAATACCGTCAACGCATATATTCATGGATAAATTAAGCGGAAAAGACTTCAACCGCCCGTCTTACAAGGCTTTAACAGATAAACTACGTTCCGGCGATTTGCTCTATATAAAATCCATTGACCGCTTAGGGCGTAATTATGACGAGATTCAAAACCAATGGAGAATTTTAACAAAAGAACGCGGCGTTGACATAGCCGTAATTGATATGCCCCTGCTCGATACCCGTAACGGCAGGGATTTAGTCGGTACATTCCTCGCGGATATAGTGCTTCAAATCTTGTCTTTCGTGGCGCAGAACGAGCGTGATAATATCCGTAAGCGGCAGAAAGAGGGCATTGCCGCCGCGAAAGCGCGGGGCATTCACATGGGTCGTCCTGTCAAAAAGCTCCCTGAAAATTTCGTTGAACTGGCGAAGTTGTGGGAACGCGGAAAACTGCCCATCGGGGAGTTTATGGCGCGGACAGGCTTGAAAGAAAGCACATTATATCGGCGTTTGCGGGAGTGCAAGGTGGCAAGAAAAAAATAGCACCCAGTCAAAAGGTAGACCTTTTGACTGGGTGAAACTGATAAACATTTTATCACATCGGGAAACTAAAAACAAGGGATATTTTAGATTTTAACAAAAAATTTACGTTTTTATGTCGAATCGAAAAATATTTCTTTGTTTTTCACAGTTTGAAACCCGTTCAAGGACTTTTTGCAAAAGGTCTACCTTTTGGCAATGGTAGAAAAAAATATAAAGCGAAAGGAATTAAACAAAATGAAAAAAATATTTGCCCTCGCACTTGTCTTGTTTATTTTGTTCTCTATTACCGCTTGTTCGTCAAATAGCGGTAGTCAGTCATCTACACAAACTTCCATTGACAATGAACTCATTGGTGCATGGGAACGAGAAAACAATAGCGACCACGTTTATGTCTTTTTTGCCGATGGTAATTATTATTATACCCCATACGGAGATAATGATGATTATGGTGGAAATTATTCTGTATACGACAATTTATTAAGACTTAATCGTGATGGTAGCACAACAAATTATCTGTATACATTTACAGTAGTTGGCGATAGATTAACAATAAAAAATTATTTCAGCACAACAGATTCGGGTGAAACTTATAAAAAAGTAAAGTAATTGCATTTCACAAATTATATTGTAGGAGGAACTCTAAATGAAAACTTGCCCAAAATGCGGACGCGAAATAGCGCAAGAAGGAGCGTTTTGCTTGCACTGCGGTGAAAAATTAAGTGCAGAAACATCGCCTGACACATCGCCATCTACCCCTGCAAATCCATTCTCTGGGTTGATTAATATTCAAAAACTTGATAAGAAGCTGATAGTGAAGGCTTTGGTCATAACATCGTGCGCTCTTCTCGCGTTGCTCTTTTTTACCAAATGGTACACAAACGAAGCGCGCACATCACAAAATTCTCCTTGGGGTTCATTTTCACCGCTTGGCAGAACAATGCAAGCAATACAATTCAAATTTCCGAAAGAACAAGTCTATGTTAAGACTGGCGAGAATTGGATTGAAGGCACAACAAGAAATGATGGATGGGGCGGCACCATTACGGAACCCGGTCGCCACGAACCCATCGGCGGTGAAAAAAATATAGTTGACATTGGGTATGTAATTTACGATATAGTGTTATCCGCGTTCTTTATTATTGCGCTGATAACATTGTTAAAAGTAATTTACAATGCTTCGAGAAAAAAGGAATACATAACCCAATATAATAACGCACTTGTAATGACTATAATTACTTGCGGTATTGCTCTTTTGGGTTCAATTATTTTGAATAATGTGGAGCGCAAAATTGGGTATACTCCCTTTTATTATGGCTCCCAATCTCCGACGGAAGCGTTTGTTACATTTAAGTCGAACATAACAATGACAACGTCGTTCTTCTTCACGGCTGTAATCGCTATTGCTTCAAGGGTATTTATTTCACATTTCTATAAAGAAATTATAAAAAAATAATTTACGTTAAAAAAGGAAAATTACAGCATGAAATTTGCCGATGTAATTAGATTTATTAAAAAGAATAAAATTGCGGTCGGCATCGGTGCAGGCGTTGTTTTCGTGGCAATTATTATTTGCGTCATAATAGCGGGCAGAGGTAAAACTCTGCCTGTTGACTTTCCCATGTACGACGACCTTGAACCTGCAATGGGTGTTGAGATATTTGAGTATAAATATCGTGAAGATGTAGCGAGCATAAATAAAGAACTCACTTACAACATTGTTGAAATGGGCGATACATTTACTGTAACGATACATAATCCCGATAATCAAACAAGGGCATTAGCTGTTGGTGATACGTTTGTATTTGAACCGACCGTGAATAATCCTGATGGATTAGCCGGTCATGTCGTTAGCATTGGTAGTGACGGAGATGCTCTTGTAATAACGGCAAGATTCCCTAAAGCACTTGACGAAATATTCGATGAATTTGAGTTTGTCGGAGATATTGATATGCTGGCGGAAGCTGTTGAAATATTGGTTGACGAAGAAATAGAAGGCATTAGCGGAATTGGATTACGAAGAAATCCTACGCGACTTGTCGCGGTAGATTTTTCAAACGCAAATATCAAGGGGATAGAAATTAACGGCGAGTTAATAATGTACACGCCAAGATTAAATGTCTCTATTGGTCTTAATGGTGTAAATCATCTTGTTGTAACAATGGCAGCGGAAACAAATATTAAGGTCGAAGCGCAATTAGAAGTTGATAAAGTTATCAATTTATTTACAATACCCGTTTCATTATACGGAGTGAGGATAGATGTTCCTGTTGGTTTGCGTATAAGCAATCGAGGGCAAGCCTCCCTTGAATTTTTTGGAAGAGTTGATTCTCAATTTGGAATTAGAAATAACAAGGCTTCCGCACAGATAAATATAACCCATACTTTTAATTCCAATTTCAATGCAAGGGTGGAATTATCAATCAATGTTCAAGCAAAAGCAAGTGTTTTATTAGTCCCTGTTTATGGCATACAAGGCGATTTCGGTAAAGGTGTAGTAAGCAGCACAGAAATGCAAGATATATGTCCCGAAAATTGTTTTGTAATTGGGCTGTTTGATGTCAGACGCATAAGTTCGCTTAATTGGGGTGTGCTTGGGTGGATTCCTGCTTTGCAATTCAATCAAAATTTAGCCCCCAGTGGGGATTACTCTTTCCGTTATCGCTTAAATGGAAGTTGGTATAACAGTTGCCCTCATATCACAGATGTCTATGCGCCCGCAAATGTGCCGCCGATAGGTAATACGCCCCCGTCGTCTTTTGTTGATACTGATTCAGCAAATCCTAATTTGGGAGAACCCGTAACGCTTGAGGAAGCACAAAAGACACCGGGGTTGTATGTAAAGAATGGCGATAGATTTATATTGGTTAAACAACAATGGACATTATCGCCCTCCGGTTATTCAAGTTACTCTGTCAGCGGCAATTTTGTAAGTGGACTTTTTGCGGGTTCAGCATCGGATAAAATGGCTATATTGTTTAACTCGGATTTTCAAATGCCGCAGATACCTAATACTGCACAATTAGTTTTAATCGGTATCACAAACATCCACATATATGAACCATTTGAAGATGGATGGGCGATACCCCATGGGGTTAATTTAGGGCAAGGGAGAAATTCGTTTGGTGTGTCGTCGGGGAGTGAAAAAGTTGCGCTTTTGGATTATACCAGTACATGGTCAGGCACAACAGATGCTTGGTTTGATACCTTGAACGGACAAGAGCCTTTGAATTTTCAAGAACGTATGGTTTACACGCGCAGGAGTTGGGGGTTAATGCCATTTCATGGTTTGCTTACAGGCACGCGCGGTGAACAATATACATTTGCACGATGGGAAGGTACTGATTGGGTAGAAACTACTTTTGCGGCAGATAGAAAATTTTTTACTTTTCCATCGCAGTATTCGTATAGCGATACAGCGATACAAGCAAATTATGAAATTGTAAAAACCGACCGAGGATATTTTGAAGTGAATTTTTTAACACGCCCCGTTGGTTATTATGGCATTAGCTCGTCAGGTATGCATCACATTGATAGAATGGTGGAATTTGTAGAATAAAAAATTTAATAACAAGCGAACAAAACGAGGACGGCGAAAAACGAAGCCGTCCTTTTTTTATGTCCTATATGTAAACATTTGAAAAAACT
>Ga0082212_10009123_pt1 | contig 12822 bp, 12 predicted proteins | sample TergutNt197P3_FD_71548 | JGI IMG/M metagenome (GOLD analysis project Ga0082212, IMG submission 71548) | Neocapritermes taracua P3 segment gut microbial communities from Petit-Saut dam, French Guiana - Nt197 P3 | ecosystem: Host-associated > Arthropoda: Insects > Digestive system > Gut ... | reverse complement strand
TCGTCGCCGGTATTTTTGATACAAAAGCGTTGAAAGAATAGTTTGATTGTTTACCGTTGGCTATATTTGTCATAGCAAACCCCTCGATTCTGAAAAACTCGCACATCATGTTCAATAAAATGATCCATGTACTGAAAACTTGATATAACCCCGACGCAGTATTCGAGTTAGATGCCAGTGACTCCAGATACATGGTCGCTTGCAAGCCATCGAACCCCTGATGCGAGTTTTCGGCTGAACCTAATGTTTATATTCATAACGCCACGCTGTTGACAACCGCTTGTGGCTCGTCTGCGCCGTTATCGCGCAATTTAACAACATTTAATAAATTCAGTGTTTAACCTGTTAGTTACTTTTAAAATTTGTTGTAATTCCAAAAATTACCATGCCAATTATTGATATAATTATTAATGCGTATGACAATATATGTAATAACAAGTATCGAAGATGGGCTTCCGGTTGTTTTTCATCACGCGATAGTCGTATTATTCCACCGGTCTTACTACAATTATCAAAAGTCCCATCATGATCTTCATTCACAATTTCGATTTTGTAATCTCCTTTTCGAGGCAATTCAATTGTTGCACCTTTAAAAAGATTGATACGTGAAGACCTAATGGATCCATACGATCTAAATTCTTCAATATATTGAGTGTTTCTAAAATCATTTCCGTTTCTCCCAACAATAGTAACTTTAAGCACAGTCTTAATTAATATTTGTTCTTGACTTCCATCAATGTCTTCTGATGGAACATCTAAACATAATTTAAATTTCCCTCCATTTTCAACATGAAATATTTCTGCGACAGAAAGCCCATCTCCAGGAAATGGAAGATTTGCCACCTGCCGATTTTCAACACTACCCCGTGTGTATCTTAAATGGAGGCAGAAAATTCCAAGTAGCAAAATCAATAACATCATCCAGAACAATATATTTTTCAAAATGCTATTTATCCGTTTAAAATAATCATCTTGTTCTTATTACATTCCAATTTCTGTTGTCATAACGTTTGCCCGGAGATAATAACCTGTTTAATGCGTCTCGAAGCCCAGCAGGAAGGATTTGCCCCGAATCAGCGCCACTTAAAGGGAGTCCTCCAGCTTTTAGTGCATCATATGCCGCTCTTGTACAATGTGTTTGATTATTACCGGTTGGCCACCAATTCCACTCATCTCGCCCTACATGATCCGCAACGGCTCTATCAAATGCATCATCATTGGGAATCGATACAGTATATATTTTATCTGCCGGGCGACCTTGCCTAACATGTGTAGCCGCAAAACCATATTTACTATTATCTCCACTCTTTCCCCTTTCTTCAGGGTACTGGCTCATAATTACAGTATTTGAATTGTGTTCCATAATCATTACATGGCCTACGCTACCGTTTTCTGTCACTCCCAATCCTTGCCAATCCCAAATGAAAACATCAACATCGCGTAATCCCCAAGGATCAGTGTAATTTATCGGATTATTACCGACATAAGCATAGAGGTTAATGCCGCCGTTAAGGCCGATAGGGTCTTCGCTTATGAATCTTCTTGCTTGCGGGTCGTACCATCTGGCGCGGTAGTAATACAATTCCGTATCGGCGTCGTAATCACGACCGGCGTACAGGAACCTTGTACCGATTGTTCCGGTTGCCGCCAATGGCACGCCAAATGAATCATACGTAATCGTTCCAAGCATCGCGCCGCTATCGGATACAAGCGCCCTTGTGCTGCCAAGATGATCCGTCAGGAAGAATACCGTTGATGATGCGTTGTCTTCCTTATACCACAGCTTGTTGTCTATTCCGGAACCGTTGCCGTAGTAAACACGTGAACCGTCGCTTCGGGTGTCCATTATCACATCTTCGCCGTCATACGTGTACCGCACCCACTGCGTACCGTCTATACGCGCAGCCAATCTGCCAAGCGCGTCATACATGTATTGGATATTCTTATTTGACGATTGATTATTGGCGTCTTCACGTATAACAAGATTGCCGTTATCGTCATATACGTACTGTATCCCTTGAGGCGGAAGCGTACCGCCCGCTTCCAGATTCGTGCCTATCCCGTCATAATTGAATGATTCATTATCTAATGACACGGAACTGTGCGTCGCTGATATTAACTGCGATTTCCCGTCATACGCATAAGTATGCGTCCCGTTGAAATCCGTTATCCCGGAAATATTCATCGCGTTGTCATACGCATAAGTGAAAACCGCAAGATTGCTGCTGTTGAATGTGTAATCCATGCCGGTCAGAAGGTTCAGGTTATTGTAATCGTAAACCGCCGTAAATGCGTTGTTCAACGTCCGGCTTGTCAGCTTCCCCGCGTCGTCATATACATACGACGCGCTGTTGACCGTATCCGTCTGGCTTGTCAGACGGTTCATATTGTCGTAGACGTAATTCATCTCATACAACGCCGTTTGCGATGATGATACGCTAACGGTTTCCCTGTTCCCGGCATAGTCGTAGAGGTAATCCAACTTATAGCCCCACACATCCGTAACGCTTGATACACGGCCTCGATTGTCATAGCTGTAAGCGATCGTACCCGTTTCATTCGTAGCCGTCTTTATTCTCGATAATGCGTCGTAGGTAAATGCCTCGCTGGTTCCGTCGGGATAACTGATTCCCGTCAGACGGTTCAGGACATCGTAGGAATACGTGGTTGTCGTTCCGTCGTAATCATTCATTTCAATTACGTTGCCGGTTAAATCGTAATCGTATTCTTTCACTCTCTGGCCGTTGTCCTGCCGCGTTATCTTTTTTAATCGGTCGTTATAATCATACACGAATAAATACAACTGCCCCTCGGCGTCGGCAACCTGCGCGATATTGTCATGTATATCAGAGTTCATCGACGTTATAAAACTGCCGGGATCCGTAGTCTTTTTGACGCGCCGCGCGTCGTCATATTCGTACTCCGTCAGATGTCCCGCCGTATCCCATTGCTTTATCAGGTTGCCTACTGCGTCATATTCAAAGTTTTCCTCAAGACGAATAGCGCCATTACCGGCTGATGGGTACGTTTTCTTTGTTAAAAGGTTCTTGTCGTTATATTCGTAGTTCGTTACACGCCCATTAATATCCGTCGTTGACGCGATATTCGACATCATGTCGTATCCGTAAGTTATCGCCGTCTTATTTAATGCGTTGACTACTTTCCACAATCGACCGTAAACGTCATATTGATACGTCGTGGCATTGCCCTTCGGGTCTATCACCTGCGTAAGCTGATCGGCAATGTTGTATATCCTTTGCTCGTAATTGCCGTCCGGATACGTCACCCTTGTTATTCGGTTCTTTGTGTCGTATTCAAGCCGCGTAACCTCGCCAAGCGGAGATGGCTACGGCTGTATCGGCAGGGTTTCATATCCGGGCCAGCGTGCAAGATATCTCTCCAGTACAATAACGTCCATCTCATCCACTACACCATCGCCATTTACATCAGCAGCAGCTTCATTGATTGCAATGGGCCAGCGTGCAAGATATCTCTCCAGTACAATAACGTCCATCTCATCCACTACACCGTCACTGTTCACGTCGCCATACCGTATCGGGTTTTTTATATCTACTCCTGTAAGTTTGCCGCCGGAATATGTATACTCTCGTGTCGATTGCCCAATGACATTTGCGCTTGCCAAAATCAACCAACATGTAGCCAGTGCGCATATAAGATAAAAAGCACGATTCCTTTTCCAGATCGTCGCCGGTATTTTTGATACAAAAGCGTTGAAAGAATAGTTTGATTGTTTACCGTTGGCTATATTTGTCATAGCAAACCCCTCGATTCTGAAAAACTCGCACATCATGTTCAATAAAATGAATCATACCCATTATATCATGAGTTGACAGGACGTTGATTCATATTAAACAAAAATTTTTCTTTAGTACCCATTGTTCATCCCATGTAAGTAGATATTGCGTCTGTCTTTTTTGAGGGTGGAACACCCGACGAAAAGACAGAATTTCCAGCACGATTCGCGGCGATGGCGCTCAATGCCACTTCGAAACTCTATCGTTCGCTGGCGATTCTCAGGCGGCTAAAAAGGATTCAGGCACATCGAACCAGTGCCAGTTGCTTCTGGCTCGTCACCGACGATATTGCGCAACGGAATTACATGTAATTTCTTTTTAAGATGATTTTATTTCTGTATATTATTCTGTTTGCTCCAATCCCTCCACCACTGCAATATTGCTTCTTTTTCCTTTGAAGTATATGTTCGAGAATTAGGCCGCGGAGGATAGCGTTTTGCACGAAAGCCTTCTATCATGAACATAGCTTCATCACCTATTGTGGATAACTTTGTTGGAATAGTAGACGAAAATATTGACATTACAGGGCTACAAGGTTCTTGAGAATTTATTAGATTAATTAATCCTGGTATATGTTCTGGTTTTATCCAATTATCGGACGGTTGTTCTTTTATAGTATAAGGAAAGAAAAAATTTTCTGGGAATCTTGAAATGTCCTTTTTTAGAAATTCAAGAAATTCCTCAGGGCTGGATAAATTAAAATTAAATAAATCTTCATCTTGTTTATACAATTCCATATCTCCCCCGGATAACGATATATTTAAAAAAATAAAAGTAGTTAAAATTAACATCAAGCATTGTTTTGATATATTCATAATTATACTCCTTATTTTCTATACCATTCTTTAAATGTTCCATAATCCGGAAGTGCGTCAGATGGATGGTGATCCGTAATAGGTCCTTGACCTTCTTTGCTCCATACTCGTACAGTATTTCCCTTGGCATCCACTTCAACTACAATTGATGAATGCATTATTTCATTTGGATCCAATTTGCCATTATTATTTGTGTCAAATCCATAAACAATAATATCGCCAACTTTATTTTTCTGATTGGGTTTTAATTTGCGCGCCTTTTGCATGTCGTACCATGGATTATTGTGCCAATTAGGCAACCAAGGTATATTTAAATTACTTGGATCTGATGGATTACCTTTCGAGTCACGCCATGCGTAAGAATGACAATTATATGGTTCTGTTTGCATTTCACCTATAGCACCGCGATTTACAAGTGTTTCTGTACCCGGATGAACAGTTCTTGGCGCATCTACTGCAGGATTAAACGGTTTTTCTTTATAGCCCCAGGGATCAATTCTATTAACCGGATTATTTCCGACATAAGCATAGAGGTTAATGCCGCCGTTAAGGCCGATGTGGTCTTCGCTTATGAATCTTCTTGCCTGCGGGTCGTACCATCTGGTGCGATAAGTCGTTTTTTTAAATGCATTGAAATTCCGAAGATCACCAAGCCAACTATTGATACAATTGTTAATGCATATGACAACACATGTAGTAACAAATACCGTAGATATGTTTCAGTAATTTGTCCATTATCACGTACCAATCTTATCATTCCACCTGTCTTACTGCAATTTTCAAAAACACTGTTATGATCTTCATTTACAATTTCAATGGAATAATCTCCTTTTCGCGGTAGTTTAATTGTTGAACCGCTACTATATAGGATTATATGTTCGAACCCAACTAGTCCAAATGACTTAAATTCTTCAATATATTGAGTATTTCTAAAATTATTCCCTCCAGCAATCGTAACTTTAAGCTTAGTCTTGATCGGAGGTCTTGGAGGCATTCTACCCGAAATCTGACTGGACATTGGAACGTTTAGCTCTAAATCAAATTTCCCTCCATTTTCAATATGAAAAGTTGAAGCTACGACAAGTCCAGCTCCAGGAAAAGGAAGGTTCGCCAGTTCCCAATTTTTAACACCTCCACGTGTATAACTGAAATGAAGGCAAATAATTCCAAGCGCTAAAACTACCAATATCGACCAGAATAATGTGTTTTTCATATATTCCGCCTCTACAAACCCAATAACCATTTATCGAATATAAATAATTACTTCATTTTTTCAACCTTCCAACCGTTATCTATTGAATTTCTTTTCGATAATTTAGCTAATTCATCTAATAAATTTCCAAATATTTCTGGAAGGATTTGTCCTGTATCATAACCCTTCAGTGGAATTCCTCCAGCTTTTAGGGCATCATATGCCGCTCTCGAACAATGTGTTTGATCATCAGTCTTTGGATTCCAATGCCATGTTTTTCGCGCTATATGATCATCAACAACTTTATTAAACGCCTTATCATTTGGAATATGTACAATAAATCTTTTATCAGCCGGTCGGCCTTCTCTATCAATCGTATCCTGTTTATCCAGTATCGTGTTCTTCCCAACGAGCCACGATCGAGGTGGAAATTGGCTCAAAATCGTATCTGTGACGGATAAAGCGTATTCGGTAACCATTACATGACCTACATTTCCACCAGGTCCAATCCCGTATCCATGCCAGTTCCAAACTGAAACTTCAACATCTATCAACCCCCAAGGATCAGTGTAATTCATCGGATTATTCCCGACATAGGCATAGAGGTTAATTCCGCCGTTAAGTCCTATTGGGTCTTCGCTTATGAATCTTCTAGCCTGCGGGTCGTACCATCTGGCGCGGTAGTAATACAATTCCGTGTCCGCGTCGTAATCACGACCGGCGTACATAAACCGTGTTCCGAAAGCGCCGGCGTCACCCAGCGGAACTCCGAACGAATCATAATCCATCGTTCCAAGCGTCGTGCCGCTGTTTGATATTAACGCCCTCGTGCTTCCAAGGTGATCCGCAAGGAATATCACCGCGTCTGTACTTCCGGCTTTATACCAGAGCTTATTGTCTATTCCAGGCCCGTTGCCGTAGAATACCCGCGTCGCGTCGGGATTTACGTCCAGTATCACGTCTTCCCCGTCATACGTATACCGCGTCCAATGTACGTTATCCTCACTGCGCCCAACAAGTCGGCCAAGCGCGTCATACCTGTACCGGATGTTCATTCCCGAGGACTGCTTCACATCGTCTACTCGTATTTCAAGATCGCCGTTCCGGTCATATCGGTATTTTATTCCCTGCGGCAGGTTGAGATTATTCCCTATCGCGTCGTAATTGAAGTTTTCATTTTGAGTCGTGGACGTCAACTGCGATTTGCCGTCGTAAATATACTCATGCGTTCCTCTGGAATCCGTTATCCCTGAGATATTCATCGCCGCATCATACGAATACCCGAAACTCGCAAGATTTGTATTGTTGAATTTGTAATTGATTCCCAACAGACGATTCAGGTCATCATAGCCGTATGTGGATGTAAACGCGCTGTTCACCGTCATGTCCGTCAGTTTTCCCGTGTCGTCGTAAAGATACGCCGCGCTGTTGCCCGCGTTATCCGTTTGATCGGTCACACGGTTCATCACGTCGTACGCATACGCCATTGCATAAAGCGGCGATACCTGTGTCTCGTCGGCATAAACGCTCACCGATGTTTTATTCCCAACCATATCGTATGCGTACACTATCACTCGACCCCATACATCCTCGACGCTCGACACCCTGCCGCGGGTGTCATAATCGTATGTTACCGTCCCTGCCTCGTTCGTTGCCGTTTTCAGCCGCGATAATACGTCATAGGTAAACGTCGCGCCGCTGTTATCAGGATAGCTTATTGTCTCCAACCGGTTCAGATCGTCATATGTATAAACCGTTATCGATCCATCGTAGTCTATCATCTGTTCCACATTTCCCGCAAGATCACGAATATATTCCCGCTCTTTAAATCCGCCGTTCCGGCGTATCTTCATCAATCGGTCGTTATAGTCGTAGAAATATTCATAAAATCCACCGGCTCCGTCCACTACGAACGACACATTGTCGTGTGCGTCATAGTACGTACGGATTCCATGGCTTTCAGGATCGGTCGTCTTTACTACCCGACCACCGGCATCGTATGAGTATTCCGTTTCATTCCCCGCCGTATCGTAGCTATTCGTAAGATTTCCATTGGCGTCATAATTAAAGTTCACTTCCAAACGCTCCGCGTTGGGAACCGCCGCCGGATAGATGATCTTCACAACCTGATCCATCTCGTTATACTCGTAGTCCGTTTTGCGTCCAAGCATATTTCCGTTTTGTCGCCGCTTCGTTTCCTATTTGTCTCCACTTCGGTAACTTTCAAGATTTAACGGAGAGGTATTGCGTCTGTCTTTTTTGAGGGTGGAACGCCCGACGAAAAGACAGAATTTCCAGCATCACTCGCGGCGATGGCGCTCAATGCCACTATGAATCGACAACGTTCGCTGGCAACTTTAAGGCGGCTAAAAGAATTCGGACATAGCGGTGCCGATATTTATATCCCTGTCTTTATTATTTATAAGCACATATCCAAAAATACCGTTACCCACCACATATTCAGATATATCCATGAAAAGCACTATTTCATCTCCGTAATCATTTTCCAATATGGAAAAACTATAGTGTTGTTTTCTTGACGGCATATACAGCCGGAGAGCCTTGCTTTCATCGTTTCGCTTTACTAAATAACTCATTCTATTCTTAGGTAAAATGTTTTCTTCTATTATCCAGTTATCTGTTACATCAGAAGTTTTACCAACGAATTCAAGAGGGGCTTGAATATTATAAAACAATTCTTTATAGCCAATGAATTTATTGCCGGAAACAATTCGTATGTTAAATGTTTCTCTATGTTTCGATGGCCATAATACACCCCTGAAAGAGCCCTTTGGTAATTTATATGACCAAACATCAACAATATTATTGGTTAATGCCTCTATTTGAACTATTTGAGCAAGAACAGGTTCCTTTATTGAACAGCCATATGAACACACAATACATGTAATAATAAAAGCTACCATAAATGCTCTGAAAGCGTCATTTATCATAAAGTGGCGGCTCCTATATTTCAGCGTACAGATAATGTTCCAAATTTTTGGATATATTCCTGTTTGCCCCAAAACTTCCACCATGGTCTTGCATTATCAGGAACAGTGACTGTCTTTGTTTTGCGAATCAGGTCACGCACCTTTTCCCATTCATTATCGCTTTCGGCAGCTATACATCCCCATGTATTCCCGCTTTTGTGAAGTCTAAATTGATTTCTACCGCTATCATCATTTATATCGTTTCGCAGTATATTGTCCAGCCTGTCTAATCTCAAATAGTCTATATCCCGATGATATAGTATTTCATACCACCCACTAGGGATAGGATCACCGTATGGTTTTCCTCCGGATACTGCTCTCATCGAAGCAGTTTCTCCGGTATCTCGATCTCTAACTGAAAATACTCCTGTTTCTTTATTATAAACAGCCTGTACAAGCAATCCGTAAGGATCGGTCGCATTAACCGGATTATTTCCGACATAAGCATAGAGGTTAATTCCGCCGTTAAGTCCGATTGGGTCTTCTGAAATGAATCTTCTGGCCTGCGGGTCGTACCATCTGGCGCGGTAGTAATACAATTCCGTGTCAGCGTCGTAATCACGACCGGCGTACATAAACCGTGTTCCGAAAATATTTGCGTCACCCAGCGGAACTCCGAACGAATCATAATCCATCGTTCCAAGCGTCGTGCCGCTGTTTGATATTAACGCCCTCGTGCTTCCAAGGTGATCCGCAAGGAATATCACCGCGTCTGTACTTCCGGCTTTATACCAGAGCTTATTGTCTATTCCAGGCCCGTTGCCGTAGAATACCCGCGTCGCGTCGGGATTTACGTCCAGTATCACGTCTTCCCCGTCATACGTATACCGCGTCCAATGTACGTTATCCTCACTGCGCCCAACAAGTCGGCCAAGCGCGTCATACCTGTACCGGATGTTCATTCCCGAGGACTGCTTCACATCGTCTACTCGTATTTCAAGATCGCCGTTCCGGTCATATCGGTATTTTATTCCCTGCGGCAGGTTGAGATTATTCCCTATCGCGTCGTAATTGAAGTTTTCATTTTGAGTCGTGGACGTCAACTGCGATTTGCCGTCGTAAATATACTCATGCGTTCCTCTGGAATCCGTTATCCCTGAGATATTCATCGCCGCATCATACGAATACCCGAAACTCGCAAGATTTGTATTGTTGAATTTGTAATTGATTCCCAACAGACGATTCAGGTCATCATAGCCGTATGTGGATGTAAACGCGCTGTTCACCGTCATGTCCGTCAGTTTTCCCGTGTCGTCGTAAAGATACGCCGCGCTGTTGCCCGCGTTATCCGTTTGATCGGTCACACGGTTCATCACGTCGTACGCATACGCCATTGCATAAAGCGGCGATACCTGTGTCTCGTCGGCATAAACGCTCACCGATGTTTTATTCCCAACCATATCGTATGCGTACACTATCACTCGACCCCATACATCCTCGACGCTCGACACCCTGCCGCGGGTGTCATAATCGTATGTTACCGTCCCTGCCTCGTTCGTTGCCGTTTTCAGCCGCGATAATACGTCATAGGTAAACGTCGCGCCGCTGTTATCAGGATAGCTTATTGTCTCCAACCGGTTCAGATCGTCATATGTATAAACCGTTATCGATCCATCGTAGTCTATCATCTGTTCCACATTTCCCGCAAGATCACGAATATATTCCCGCTCTTTAAATCCGCCGTTCCGGCGTATCTTCATCAATCGGTCGTTATAGTCGTAGAAATATTCATAAAATCCACCGGCTCCGTCCACTACGAACGACACATTGTCGTGTGCGTCATAGTACGTACGGATTCCATGGCTTTCAGGATCGGTCGTCTTTACTACCCGACCACCGGCATCGTATGAGTATTCCGTTTCATTCCCCGCCGTATCGTAGCTATTCGTAAGATTTCCATTGGCGTCATAATTAAAGTTCACTTCCAAACGCTCCGCGTTGGGAACCGCCGCCGGATAGATGATCTTCACAACCTGATCCATCTCGTTATACTCGTAGTCCGTTTTGCGTCTGTCATTCAGATGGGCAGGGAACCCGTCTGAATGACAGAATTTTCAGCACGATTCGCGGCGATGACGCTCAATGCCACTGCGAAGATCTACCATTCGCTGGCGGCTAAAAAAGAAACACGGGACTGCGTCAATGACAAACGCTTGCGGTTCGTCAGCGGCGTCGTCATGCAATGGAACAACATAAGTCAAATAGTTTCCATAAACTTTAAGATTATTTTTGCAGATTTTATCGGTTCTTTTTGAAGGATAAGATGAGGACCATCAAGTTCTAACAGCTCTACGTTTGAATTGGCTAATTGGATCTCTTCATAACATGATTTGCTGACTAAACGGTCATCTTTTGCTCGAATATATAAAATTGGTATTTTAATTTCACCAATTTCCTTCATTACATCACAATTTAAAACAGATTTTACCCTGTCAATCAATACATTTTTTTTCATAGAAGAAACAACATTTTTTATTTTTGATAATAATCCTGCATCCGTATTTTTACCGATAAACCAAATTTTAATCACCATCTTTGACAGTGATAATTTCAAAACAATAGGTGCTAATAACCTCCCAATATAACGACTCGCTCCTTTTATTGGACTTGTTGCAAAACCAGCACATAAAACCAATGCTTTAAGGTTAGCCGGATTTTTAGCTGCACATATAAGTGCAATGGGGACAGAAAATGACTCGGCAATTAATACAAATTTTTCATCTATAGGAAAACAATTGTGAACTAATTCAGCTAGCTCATAAAACGATAATTTTTCATTTGATGGATACTTAATTACAACAGGGTTTGACTCTGTAGAAAGCCTATTTTGTAAATCCGAGAATAATTCTCCTGTTCCGTCCATCCCGGGTAATAAAACTAATTTCACGGGCACCTACACTGTTGTTAAAAAACAATAATAAACAGTGATGATTTTTAACTATTTTAATATTTTAAATAGAAACTTCATTAATATCATCATTCTTAATAAAAGAATTTTACAAGTCAATAACTGGCAAGCTTCGTCTTTTAAATATTTTAATTTTTTTAATAATCCTACATATACCATATATATTCGCTATTACTAGCGCAATAAACACAATAAACCAAATATAAAAATTCGTTCTCCATATTTGATAATTAGTTGTTTGATATGCTGTCATCCATGCAGAGAACAAAACCCAGTAAAGACTATATACACATCCAACACATGTAATAATAAGCACAACTGCAATTGGTGCAATATGTTTTATCATTTTATGCGCCCTACCTTCGTTCCATCAGGACGGCGGACACTCCCATCTTGATATATAACTATATTGCGTACAATGGGGATACTAAATCCTAGAAAATTAAATTCAATATCATGGGGTGTTGAGTTCTTGATTACTGTATCTACCCATGTGTTACAATCATTAATTCCCGGTACCCATCGACCTGTTGGCGTACCTATTATTGTATAAGTATCGAATGCTGCTTTATTAATATTTGTATATATTTTTGTCGAAACAGGGAATTCTCCCGTGTGATCAACTACTTGTGTGTTAACCCCTGGAAGATCAGAGCGGGGAACTCCATTAGCTGTACCCATGCCTACTGAAACACCGCCTACAGTAGTTATCCATTGATGATTTAATCCTACATTACTAAGAGCAGTACCACCAGGAATATTTGCAGGTCTACTATTCACAGTGACTGCAATTTGTTCAAGTCCCCAAGGATCAATTCTATTAATCGGATTATTTCCGACATAAGCATAGAGGTTTATTCCGCCGTTAAGACCGATGGGGTCTTCGCTTATGAATCTTCTGGCTTGCGGGTCGTACCATCTGGCGCGGTAGTAATACAATTCCGTGTCCGCGTCGTAATCACGCCCGGCGTACATAAACCGTGTTCCGAAAATATTTGCGTCACCCAGCGGAACTCCGAACGAATCATAATCCATCGTTCCAAGCGTCGTGCCGCTGTTTGATATTAAAGCCCTCGTGCTTCCAAGGTGATCCGCAAGGAAT
>Ga0082212_10009122_pt1 | contig 12824 bp, 12 predicted proteins | sample TergutNt197P3_FD_71548 | JGI IMG/M metagenome (GOLD analysis project Ga0082212, IMG submission 71548) | Neocapritermes taracua P3 segment gut microbial communities from Petit-Saut dam, French Guiana - Nt197 P3 | ecosystem: Host-associated > Arthropoda: Insects > Digestive system > Gut ... | reverse complement strand
CGCGATTCGGTCATCGCGTCGCTGCTGGAAAGCGAATCCGTTTCGGGACACTCGGTATACCCGCACAAAATTTTCGAGATCGGAAAAATCGCCTGCCGCGACGACAGCGAAAACTCCGGCGCACGGACCCGCCAATACGCGGGCTTTCTCCACACCGACAAGGAGGCGAACTTCAACACCGCCGCCGCCCAGTTACAGGCGCTGTTCTACTACCTCTCCCGCGAATACGATGTTAAGGAAGCCGATGATCCCCGCTTCATACCCGGCCGTGCCGCCGCCGTACTGTACAAGGGCGAACAAATCGGCGTGTTCGGCGAAATTCACCCCGAAGTGCTGGAAAACTGGGGCATTACCGTGCCATGCACCGCCGGAGAGATAGACCTGGACTCGCTGCTATAAGAACATAAACGGTATCATCATCCCGGCGGCCAGCCGAGGGCGCGTCCGCCCAGGATATGGATGTGGAGATGATCCACCGTTTGACCACCGTGGCGCTTGGCGTTGATTACAAAACGGGCGCCGTTTTCGCCGCAGCCCTGTTCCCTTGCCAGCTGTTGGGCCTTGTACATAAGACGTCCTGCCAGGGCGATGTCTTCGGTTTCCAGTTCCAATAAACTGGTTATATGCTTTTTGGGAATTAGCAGAACATGCACCGGGGCCATTGGCCGAAGGTCATTGAAGGCAAGCATTTCATCGTCTTCATAGACTTTTGTACCGGGGATTTCCCCTTTGATGATCTTGCAAAAAATACAATCACTCATAGATGCCCATTATAGCATTCTCAATTGCCGCAAGAAAGCCCTTACTGGTCTCGGTTGCCCCGGAAACAGCGTCAAGCTCCGTGGTGTTGTACATCAGCGCCAGGTCTGTCAGCTCTTCTATTGCGGCCCCTCCCACCGCCTCATCCTCATGGGATTCGACGACGGCAATTTCGGTGATGTTTCCGTTTTCCATGACGACAGACACGCGGATAACCCCCCGGTACCCCATGGCGGCGCCTTCATATTCAAGCCCGGTTCCGTTTTTTTGGCTTGCACAGCCAAAAAACAGCGCTGCCGCGAAGACAGGCAGCAATGTGATGACAGTTATGTATTTCATACACTGTATAGGGAGAGATAATGCATTTTGCTTTAGTTTTGGAAGGAAGTTGTTACAAGTTACAAGAGATAATCATCTTGTAACTTGTAACTATTCCGTTATTTTTCCTTGGCAAGATACTCTTTCGTCAGTTCAAAAACCACCTTGCTCAGCAGCAGCACTCCGATAAGGTTCGGGATAGCCATGAGGCCGTTCAGGGTGTCGGCGACATCCCAGACAAAAGTCAGTCCGCCTGTCGCTCCAACAATCGCCAAAAGTGAAAAAACCACTTTATAAGCCATTTCCCAGGTTTTGTTTTTCTTGGTCAAATAACCCAGGCACTGTTGGCCGTAATATGACCAGCCCAGTATCGTGGAAAAGGCAAAAGTTAATATTCCAATGGCAACGAAAACACTGCCGGCGCTGCCGAATGTCTGTCTGAAAGAGGCCATTACAAGCGGAACGCCCCTGATTTCCCCGGCATATAAACCGGAGGATATAATAACAAGCGCAGTCAGGGTACAAATAACTATCGTGTCGACAAAAACCTCAAAAACACCCCAGAGCCCCTGTTGTACCGGATCCGTCGATCTGGAAGCGGCATGGGCAATAGGCGCAGAACCAAGGCCTGCCTCATTGGAGAATACTCCCCTGGCGATACCATATCGCATTGCCCGCATCATTACGTAACCCATAACACCGCCGCCCACCGATCGCATTGAGAACGCACTTGAGAAAATCAAATTAAATGTAGCGCCCAGCCTGCCGGCATTCATGACAAGAATGATAATACTGCCAATGACATAAAAGACGCACATAATGGGGACAAGCTTTTCCGTTACGGAGGCGATACGTTTGATACCGCCGATAATGACAATGGCGACTATTGCTGTAACAATGATACCGGTAACCAATGGTGGAATATTAAAGACTTCATTCAAAGAAGAAGCGATTGCGTTTGATTGTGTCATATTGCCGATGCCAAATGTCGCAAATGTCCCGAAAAATGCGAAGATTACGGCGAGCCATTTCATATTAAGCCCGTTTTGTATGTAATACATGGGGCCGCCGTGATGCGCGCCATTCGCATCGGTTTCACGGTACTTTATCGACAGAACAACCTCGGCATATTTCGTCATCATGCCGAAAAATCCCGATACCCACATCCAGAATACGGCGCCGGGGCCTCCGGAAAAAATGGCTGTCGCCACACCGACGACGTTGCCCGTGCCTACCGTGGAGGCAAGCGCCGTTGTTACCGCCTGGAAGGGGCTGATGTTGCTGTCATCAACCTTATCTGTCTTCTTGAAAATTTGTCCGAAAGAACCCTTCCACCAAACCTTGATTTTGGATACCTGAAAAACCTTGGTTGCGAGTGTCAGGAATATGCCGGTACCAACAATTAAAACCAGCATAGGCGGTCCCCATACGAGACCGTTTACAAAATCATTTGCATTTTGAATTGCTTCAAAAAAACTCATACATTCCTCCTGAGACAAAACAATATATGGATTTGAAGGGAATTACAAGGTATTATCCAAAAAAAAAATAGTTATTAGAACTCGATATCGTCAAGGGACAGCAGGTACCTGGCTTCTTTCCTTGCCGTATAATAAATGGTTACTTTCTGATCCGGGACAAGGGGAGGGAAACGCCTCCCGACTTTCAGCGTAAAGTCTACCCACTCGCTCCCCTCATCCTCATCATTGTGGCCTTTGAAAAAAAATAGTGTACCGCTTTGAGCAGAAAACAGGACGGTTGTTTTATATTTTCGTTCCTCGCCCTGTTCAACATCAGCTTCTTCCATGTTGAAACCCAACGGATCTATCTCTATGTAATCGGATTTCCTTATGCCAGATGAAGCGGGGATCGCCGATTTAACAACGCCGATACCGGCCTCTGTTGTGTTGCTGGTGTCAATCTCGTCCAGAACCAGGGTATCGGCGATCCCGCCCTTGATCGCAGTGTAATAAATGGTAATTGTCTGACCGGCGGATGGAACTTGAATATTGGCATTGAATTGCAGTGATGTCCCATGATCAAGGCTGGAAAACAAAAAATCCGTGCCGCTTTGAGATGTAAACCTGACAACGGACTTGAATTGCCGTACGGCACCCCTCGCCGCCTTTTCCTCGTCCAGCTTGTAATCAAACGGATCTATTGCCTTGTACTGGGTTTTATCAATAACCTGACTGAAAACAGAGACAATACAAACAAAAAACCAAACAGTAAATCCTACAAACGGTTTTTTCATGTTTTTCTCTCCTCTCTGCTGTTTCAGTATGCATACTGATAAAGAATGCTGTCAAGTACTGGTCCCATGAGCAGCTCTATTATAAAAAACAGGCATAATTACCCGGGGGTTACACAGCCGTTTTGCCGAAAGGCGCTGCCTTTCCCTGCTGCCTGAGTTTTCTATGCAATGCCAGAAGCGCAAAAATAAAAAACACTGTGTAAACAAGGCTTGATCGGTAGCCCCAGGCGGGACCTATCTTGTTGGTAAGACCGATGAGGAACTGTACTACGGCGTTTAACAGGCCGCCAATGGCGATCATCGCGCTGGAACAGACAGGCGCGTCCCTGCCAAAGATAACAATCGCCACCGCCATCAGTGTGGGCCAGAGCAGGGCGATAAAGAAACCCAGCGCGGGCAGCACGTAGATTCCCCTTTCACCGAGGAAAAAACCTGCGAAAAAAATCGCCAGAATGATAAAGGCAACGCCCAGGAGGGTACGGGTATAACCGATACGTTCAATAAATGGGCCGCAAATCAAACGGGAAACGGTAAAAATAAGAAAAAACGCCGAAAGAAAGGCCGCACCACCGGTACCGGGGTCCAGTCCGTAGACATCCTTAAAATACATAGGCCCCCAGTTGGGGGTGTTCATTTCGATAATCATCGCCAGACCAAGGATGACGGACATGCCCCATACCATTGGGGATCGCAGTGCGTAAAAGAAGCTCCTTCGTACGGGGGAGGGCTTGTCTGTATCCGGGTTGTCTTCCGGGAAACGGGTAAAAATCGCCGGAATAAAAAGAATCAGCGTCAGTGGCAGCGAAAAGAGATACACATAGCGCCAGCCGAAACGGGCGTTATTCGCAATTACACCCGCAGTTCTCGGCCCGATCATCGCACCGATCCCATAAAACGAATGGAGCAGATTCATCAGCAGGGCGGCCTTTCTTGCAAAGAGCCCTGACGCTAGTGCGTTGATCCCGATCTCAATAAAGCCGAATCCGGCAAAAATCACAAACAGGGAGGCTGCGGCAAGAAAAAAACCCGGCATACAGAACACCGAAAACAGGCCGATACAAAGCGCAGTAAACCCAAACAGGAAAGAGCTCTTTGTCCCGAAACGGCCAAGGGATATACCGGCGATGATACTGAAACCGACATAGGACATCGAAAGCATTGATACCATGAACCCCTGCTGCTCCCAGGATGCACCGAATTCTTCTTTGATAAGGGGATAGGAAACCCCTTTGAAATTTTCAATCATTCCAAAAATCAGCATAGTCCCAAACAACAGGATAAACAGCAAAATATGCTGAATTTTTTTCACTTATTGCTCCTTAGTGTTATTGCAACCCGGCTTTTCAATTTTTCCAGCCCGCTACCGCTTCTTGCTGAAACCGCAAGATCCCCGGGGAAACGGGCAAGTAATATTTCCGTATTTTCCGTCAATAGATCGCATTTATTCAACACGGTAATAACCGGGATTTCTGCCGCCTTCAATTCCCGCAGAACCGAAACGGTTGTCTGCCGGCAGCTTTCGATATTGGGATCCGATGCGTCAAGGACATGGATCAAAAGATTCGCATGGGCCGCTTCCTCCAGTGTTGACCGAAAAGCTCTGATTAGGGAATGGGGCAGGCGGCGGATAAAGCCTACCGTATCGGTAAGCAGCGCCGTCATGCCGGGCGCAGGCTCGAAGCGGCGGGTAGTGGCGTCCAGTGTTGCAAAGAGTTTGTCCTCAACCAGGACATCGGCACTGGTAAGGGCATTGAGGAGACTGGACTTGCCCGTGTTGGTGTAACCCACAAGGGCGCAGACCGGCAGTCCCTGCCGCTCCCGCTGCCGCCGCTGTACCTGCCGCTGTTTTGCCACTTCCTCAATTTCCTTTTCCAGTTTGTGTATCCGCTGTTCAATTGTGCGGCGGTCAGTCTCAAGCCGGGTTTCGCCCGCCCCCCGTGTGCCGTAGCGCCCGCCCCGCTGCCGGGAAAGGTCGATATATTTATGAGTCAGCCGGGGCAGCCGGTAGTTTAATTCAGCAAGCTGCACCTGCAAAACCGCTTCTCTTGTCGACGCCCTTTTGGCAAAGATCTGGATTATCAGTTCCTGCCTGTCCAGCACGGGAATCCCGGCAAGGTCTTCCCAGTTCCGCTGTTGGGAAGGACTCGGTTCCCAGTTAAAGACCAGGCAGTCCGCATCCAGCTGCTTTGCCTTTTCCGCCAGTTCTGCGGCCTTCCCGCTTCCTATGCCAAATTTGGGCTGCCGATCCCGGACATTGACTGCTTCATGACCGATGATTTCCAGTTCCAGAGTTTCTGCCAGCCCCTGTAATTCCCTGTCAGCATCCTCATCGCTAAAATCGTCATGGATGTTGCCGGGGGTCTTTCCGCCTTTAGACCTGCTGCCGGCCTTGCTGTTTTCATTTCTAAGGCTTACCAGCAATGCCCGTTTTTGCCGTTCTTCGGTTTCGTGTAATTTCTGCGCCATTAATCCACAATGGTACCGGTTAATCAAGCTATGTATCAACAGCCATTTTTGTGGTATAATTTTACGGAAATGAGCAGTAATACCGAATCGGATCATCCCTCTCCCCTTTACTTTAACCGTGATCTGTCATGGATCGATTTTAACGAGAGAGTGCTGGAAGAGGGGCTGCGGAAAGACCTGCCCCTGTTTGAACGGTTTCGCTTTCTGGCTATTGTTTCTTCAAACTTTGACGAGTTTTTCATGGTGCGGGTGGCGGCAATCAAAAGGGCGTTGCGGGCCGGACATTACGGCGATCCTTCCGGCATTGATCCGGCGCAGCAGTTGCAGCTGGTTTACAAAAAAACCTGCTCAATAATCAACCGGCTGGCCTCTTGTCTGTTAGGAGAAATTTTTCCCGGCCTGGCCGATAAAGGACTGAAGCTGGTTCGCCCGGATTCCTATACCGTTCCTCAAATGGATTTTTTGGAATCTTTTTTTGTTGGGCAGATTTACCCGGTTCTCACACCCCTTCGTATTGAGGAAGACAAGCCCCTGCCCTATTTTGAAAGCAGATGTATTAATGCTGCCTTTCTTTTGGTTCCTGAAGATGATCCCTCCTCTTGTGCAGAGCGCATCGTCATGGTGCAGCTTCCCGCTTCTCTCAGCCGGATTATCTGGCTGCCATCGGACGGGGACAAACTCCACTGGGCGCTTTTGGATGACGTTGTCCTGACCTGGGGGGGCTATCTTTTTCCCGGCTACAGTATCCGGGAAAGTATGCTGTTCAAGATAAACCGCGACGCCGATTTTTCAGTTGACGAACAGCGGGACGAGGATTTTGTTGAGGCAATGGGGGAGGTTCTGGAAGAACGGGAAAAATCCGAGGCGGTGCGGATGGTTTATTCCCCCGGCAGTGAAAGGCTCCGTGACGAGTTGGCAAAACGCTTTTCCCTTGCTGCCGGAGATGTGTATGAACAACAGGCGCCTTTCAGTCCCGGCAGTCTTATAGAACTGGCCAGCGTTGCGGGTTTTGAGGATCTGCAGGAAAAGGCGTGGAAGATCCACCCTGCGCCCGGCTTTGCCGATGATATCCCGATCTGGGATCGCCTCAGCCAGGGTGATCTAATGCTCCATTTTCCCTATCAGTCATTTGATCCGGTGATACGTTTTTTCCAGGAAGCCGCATCTGATCCGCAGGTGATCTCAATCAAAACAGCCCTGTATCGGACCGGCGGTGGCTCCCAGTCGGTCTCGCCCATAGTGCGGGCATTGGAAAAAGCCGCGCTTAACGGCAAGCATGTAACGGCACTGGTGGAGCTCAAGGCCCGATTTGACGAGGAACGGAATATTTCCTGGGCGAACCGGCTGGAAAAGGCCGGAGTAATCGTGGTGTACGGGCTTTCGCAGCTCAAGGTACACGCGAAAGTGACAATGGTGCTGCGCCGCGAGGACGATAGAATCAGGCGCTATGTACATCTTTCTACCGGCAACTACAATGACAAAACAGCAAAAGCTTATGAAGATATCTGTCTTTTTACCTGCCGCGATGATATCGCCTACGATGCAAACCTGGTCTTCAATATGATAACCGGATATTCGCTGAAGCAGACAATGCGGCAGCTGGCGATTGCCCCGTATAACATCAAGTCCCGGTTGTTGGAACTGATCGAGAATGAGGCAAAACGCGCGGCTCAGGAGTTCCCCAGTCGGATCATGATAAAGTGCAACTCCATTACCGATACCGATATAATCAACGCCCTGTACCGTGCCTCTGTGTCAGGGGTAAAAATTTTCCTCTGTATAAGGGGAATATGCTCGCTGGTTCCTGGCGTTCCCGGACTTTCTGATAACATACAGGTGATAAGCGTCATCGACTATTACCTTGAACATTCGAGGATTTATTATTTTTCCAATGGAGGAGCCGAGGAACTGTATCTGTCCAGTGCGGACCTGATGCCCCGTAATCTTGAGCGTCGTGTTGAGCTTTTATTCCCTATTCAGGACAAAAAAATCCACGACGAGCTTCTTGGAATATTACACTCATATTTTCGCGACAATTGCCAGGCGCGCCTTCTTGATTCTGCCGGTGTATGGAAGCGACTATGTCCTCCTTCGGGTGAAACGCCGTTCCGTGTCCAAAAGGATATGCTGTCACGTGCCGCGCATGAATCGTCGGGCCCGCAGCCGGTAAAACAGGAATTTATTGTCCGCCGCAGTGCTCCGGTTGAGTAATAGAGTGTGTGAAAAAACAACATAAGCCGTTTTTCTCAATTTTCCGGTTTTTTCAGCCGATAACTAAAGAATATGTTTAGGCGTTTTCTGCTTCACCGGAGTATAGCAGTACTATTGGTAACGGTTTTTTTCCTTTTTCCCGCAATTTTGAGTGCGCAGGGCACAACCCTTGTATCACTGGAAACCGGGGCTAACCACGAAACAGTCACGGGAAGGCGGGGTGGTTTTTTCCCCTCTTTTTATTTTACCGATGTGGTTGACGCTGCATGGAAAGCGGAAGATTCCACACCGTATTGGGCGCGCACCGAAGCCGAGCAGGAAACAGTTTACCGCAAAACCACCGATCACGCTTCACTGCTTCTTAATAATGATATATTGGCGTTTTACGGACACCCCCGCTCCCAGCAAATGGGAATACTTGGACGTTATTCAATAGAGGAACTTGACAGAAGACTCACCACACTTGCTGCCGAATACGAGGCAGAAAGCGGCGGGCGCAAGGTAATCAAAGCGTTCTACATTATTTTTGGAACCGTATGGCCGGAAGGGGAGATTGGGATTATCGGCGAGGATATTCTCAAGCGGTATATAGACTATGCCCTGGAGAACGATATGCTTGTTTTTATCGATCACCAGATTGGCCGTTACGATCCGATCAGTTCCCTCAGGCGGATGCTCCCCTGGCTGCAGTATCCCAATGTGCATCTTGCCTTGGATCCCGAATGGCGAACATCAAAGCCCATGCAGGAAATCGGCTCGGTAACTGCGGAAGAAATAAATCGCGCACAGCAGGTAATGGAAGACTATATCATTGAAAACAACATTCCCGGCGAGCGCATGCTGGTCATTCATCAGTTTAACTACATCATGATTAGAAACCGCACTGATGTAAGGAGCGATTTTCGCAGAGTACGGCTGGTTCATTGCGCCGACGGGTTCGGTTCTCCCGCCCAGAAACGCGACTCGTATGCCTTCAACGCCCAGGCTGCCAATATACCGGTCAAGGCTTTCAAACTTTTCTACAATTTTGGTATTCCCGGTGCAGGTTATGACAATCCCCTGCTGACCCCCAGAGAGGTGTACGCCCTAAACCCGCGGCCATATATTATTATGTACCAGTAACAGAAATACCTGTTACTCAAATGTTATTGAAGCATCCCTCGGCAGCGCCATTTTGCATTCCGCTTCCACCGCTTTGAGAACACCCGATATTGAAATGCAGCCGCTATGGGCAGGAAAGTTTTGAGATGCAAACTCGTACAAGGGTCCGCTGCCCGGTTTGTTGGAACACAATCTATAGCCGTCAAAAGTATCGCCAAGTACGTTAACCATCTTGCGGACATTTTCGCATTGGGATTCCGCTTTTATGGTTAGTTTCCTGCCATTGTCGCCGGACACTTCAACGGTTGTAACAAGGCCGCATACACCCGGGTTAATTCTGACTTTTGTCATACAACAGATCCTCCTTTCGGCATTTTTATACCTTTGAGGGTACCAAAAAATTCCTCTCCCTGCAATGGCCGGTTGTAATTGCTAAAGTACCGGAATTCACATAATCTCTAAATAAAGAAGGCGGAGAGTATCGGAAACGCTGAAGATAATGGATGACTTTATCGGCAATAATAAAGCCCTTGAATATATCCGCTTGAATCTCCATAATACTATCACATGAAAAAGTTTATTTTTGTCTCAGGCGGCGTATGTTCCAGTTTGGGTAAGGGTGTTACCGCATCTTCTCTGGGGGCTCTTTTGGAAGGCCGGGGTCTGAATATTCGGATGGTCAAGTGTGACCCATATATCAATGTAGATGCGGGGACAATGAGTCCTTTCGAGCATGGCGAGGCGTATGTTACCGACGACGGGGCCGAAACGGACCTGGATTTGGGCAATTATGCGCGTTTTACCGAAAGCCATTTAAGCAAGGCAAACTCAATGACAACCGGCCAGGTATACAAGGCGGTCATAGAAAAGGAACGTGCCGGTCGTTATATGGGGCGCTGTGTACAGGTTATCCCCCATATCACCAATGAGATAAAAAGCCGGATCCTGGCAGTTGCCAACGAAGATCCCGATACCGATGTGGTGATTATTGAAATAGGCGGCACGGTGGGCGATATCGAATCGATACCTTTTCTGGAGGTAGCCCGGCAGATTATCCACGAATACGGAAGAAATAACGCCATTTCCGCCCATCTGACCCTGATTCCCGAAGTTGGCGACGGCGAGCTAAAAACCAAGCCCACCCAGCATTCCGTCAAGGCCATGCAGGAGATGGGGATCCAACCCGATGTACTTATCTGCCGTGCCCCGCAAATGCTGGACGAAGAAACCCGACAGAAAATTGCCCTGTTTACCAATATCGATCTCGATTCGGTATTTACTTGCCGCAACGTTGATACTACAATTTATGAAATACCCCTTATGTTCTTCGAGCAGAAGCTGGATCAGGTGGTGCTGAGGAAAATGGGGGTGGAAAGCCGTCACGCGAATCTTGAACCATGGTATTCGATGATGGAACGGTACCGCGCACGGACCGGCAAGGTGCGTATTGGCATTGTGGGCCAGTACATGGACCTGCATGATGCGTACAAATCCGTGTATGAAGCGCTTTTCCACGCCGGGGTGGAATGCGGGGTCGAAATTGAACTGGTTAAAATCGATTCCACCAGCCTGGAGGAACCGGAAAACGCCGATTCAATTTTGGGCAGCGTTCCATCTATTGAGGGGATACTGATACCTGGGGGCTTTGGCGAGCATGGGATAAACGGCATGGTACGGGCAGCAGCCTGGGCGCGGATGAACGAGGTTCCTTTTTTTGGCATTTGTCTGGGAATGCAGGTCATGGTGATAGAATGGTGCCGGAATGTGCTTGGCTGGACGGATGCGGATTCAACCGAATTCAACCAGGATTCAAAGCATCCGGTGATAAGCCTGCCGGAGGAAACGCAGGGAACCATGCGGCTGGGTCTGGGCGAATCGATCGCAGAACCGGAAACCCGCATTTTTACTGCGTACGGCGAAGCGAGTATATGGGAACGCCACCGGCACTGTTACGAGTTTTCCAACAAGTACCGCTCCGATATTACCGGCGCCGGCCTGAAAATTGCCGCGCTGTCGGCGGATGGTGTTCTTGTGGACTGTATCGAATGGCCGAACCTTCCGTGGGGTGTAGGCGTACAGTTTCACCCGGAGTTTAAATCAAGGCCTACTGCGGCAGCTCCGCTGTTCCGGGATTTTGTCGCAGCAGCGAAGAAAGTCAGGAGTTAGGAATGGGGTTGTCTGAAAAGAAAATTAACCACGAACCAACACGAACCAACGCGAACGAAAAAGAAAAATTCGGAGTAAAAGTTCGTGGTAAAATTCATATTTCTTGGACATCTTCGCTTTTTTCCATTTTGATATTATTTCTCGCCGCCTGTTCTTTCGATTACGGCAACCAGGATGGCAGCGACAAAGACCTGCCTGATATTGTGATGGATAACGTAGAGTATGTACGGGTACGATCCGCCGATCCCCAGGCGCGGCTCCAGGCTGAACGGGTTGAGCGCTATGAGGAAAACAGGATCATGGAGCTGTGGAATTTTTCCTTCGAGCAGTTTGGCAACGGAGGTGAAGAAATAAACGCCTACGGAAGGGCAGGAAATGCTTCCTTTGAAATAGATACCGGGAACATACGCATGGGAAACGGCGTACGGCTGGAAGTTGATTCGGAGGATATCATTATCGAGACCGATTGGCTTGAATGGAAAGACAGAGACCGAACCCTTTCAGGCAGGGACGAAGGTGAGGTACAGATATACCAGGAAAACGGCACGTCGTTTACCGGCATTGGTTTCCATGCCGATGCACGGCTGCGTACCTGGGGATTTTCCGGCAGTGTACAAGGCACCTATATTCACGAGGACGACGAAGAAGAAATCAGCGAAGATGACGCCGTTGTGGATATTGACGATGAAGTAATTGATGGGGAAACAGATGGAGAAACAGACGAATGAGCCTGGAAAAAAAAGCCCAAGCAGCAATTAGCTTGTTTTGTTTATTTTTTGCCGCAATTGGCGCCAATGCGGATACGTTCACTTTCAGGGCGGATAGAATGTCCGGAACCAAAGCCCTGGGCAGGGAAATCACCATTTTGGCAGGCGATGCTGAAGTCCGCTCGGACAATTTGGTACTGCGCGCCGAACGCATAGAAATACAGGGCGACGACAACCAGTTTATCGACTGCTCCGGCGGGGTATGGGGTATGGAAGAAGAAAAAGAAATCATCTTTCAAACCGACAGGCTCCGTTACGACCGAACGCTCAAAATCGCCAGGCTGGAAGGAAACGCAACGCTTGAGGATCGGAAAAATGAAATAGTGGCAAAAGGCAATTTCATTGAATACGACGACCAGGCGGAAATAACGGTAATACAAATTTCGGTGCGTCTGTTCAAGGATGATATGGTTTGCCGATCCGAGTACGCTGTTTACCGCCGTAACGAAAAGCTGTTGGATCTTTCCGGCTTTCCCGTGGTTTACAAAAAGGACGATGAATTTCACGCCGATCGCATACGGGTAGACCTGGATACCGATGATGTAACTATGGAAGGCTCCGTATCGGGGACGATAAAGAATTAATTCATGGAAGAACAGCACACCCTAAGTGTGACGGATATTTATAAGCGATTCGGGAAAAAAGAAGTGGTCCGCTGCGTTAACTTCTCCATGTGCAATGGTGAGGTTGCCGGCCTTTTGGGGCCAAACGGTGCCGGAAAGACGACGATTTTTTACATGATAGTCGGTTTTTACCGACCCAGCGCTGGTTATGTCAGCATG
>Ga0082212_10009121_pt1 | contig 12826 bp, 12 predicted proteins | sample TergutNt197P3_FD_71548 | JGI IMG/M metagenome (GOLD analysis project Ga0082212, IMG submission 71548) | Neocapritermes taracua P3 segment gut microbial communities from Petit-Saut dam, French Guiana - Nt197 P3 | ecosystem: Host-associated > Arthropoda: Insects > Digestive system > Gut ... | reverse complement strand
GTTATCTATAAACGGCTGAATACCGTCGATTCCGAGATACGGATTGACCGTCAGGCAATCAGCGTCAAGTATTTTTTGGCTTTCGCCGAATATATCGGCTTCGCCTAAATACGCCGACGAGTAAGCCTCGGCAGTCGAGCCTATATCCCCGCGCTTGCCGTCGAGAATAACATATAAATCTTTTGATTTCGCGTACTCTGCGGTTTTGTAAAGAGCCTCGATTCCGTCAAGCCCGTACATCTCGTAAAACGCCGACTGCGGCTTGACTGCCGGAATTAAATCAAAACAAGCGTCGATTAATCCTTTGTTAAATTTAAATAAAGCTTCGCCTGCGGCTTTTCTTGTTTTGCCGTATTCTTTGATTACCGCTTGGGTTATATGTTCAGGGACAAACTCAAGCTTTGGGTCGAGCCCCATGACCGTAGGGTTGTTCTTCGCGTTTATTTTCTCCTGCAGGATTTTAAACGACATATTTTTTTTCTCCTTTAACAATCGTATATAATATTTTTCCGTATAATTCAAAACCGTCAAACGGCGTGTTGCGCGACTTTGAGTAAGATTTATTCTTGTCAAATTTAAACTTTTCGTCTGTGTTAAATATAACTAAATCGGCGGTTTTCCCCACTTCTATAGTCCCTCTGTCTTTGTCAATACCGATTATTTTCGCTGGATTTACCGTCATAAGCTCAATTAATCTTTTTAGTGTAATGTGATTTCGCTTTACAAGCTCCGTCACGCCCAAAGCAAACGAAGTTTCAAGCCCGAGAATCCCGTTCATGCCGTTTTGTTTATCCCCGTCAGAGTGAGGGGCGTGGTCTGTCGTAATGCAGTCTATAACCCCGGATTTTATGCCGTCTATTATTTTTTCCCTGTCGTGAGACGAACGCAGAGGCGGGTTCATTTTCGCGTTTACTCCGTATTTTAACACGGCTTCTTCTGTCAAAACAAAATAATGCGGGCATGTTTCCGATGTGATTTTTACCCCGCGATTTTTAGCGTCCGCGATATATTCAACGCTGTTTGCCGTGCTTACGTGGCAGATATGCAGTCTTGAACCGGTTTGATTCGCTACATCTAAATCGCGCTTTGTGATTTCGTCCTCGGGTTCGCAGTGCGACATGATTAATATATTATTTTCTTTTGCTTTAATCAACGCTTCGCGCATTAGATTTTCGTTTTCGACGGGCATGCCGTCGTCTGACAGCGCAGACGCTCCCGCTTGTTTCAATGCCGCGAAGTCCGTGAGTTCTCCGCCTTTCTGCGATTTTGTTATGGCTGCGACGGGAATAACGTTGCAATAAGCTTTATGTTCAAGAATATATTTGAGCGCGTCCGGATTATCTATGCACGGCTGCGTGTTCGGCATACAGCAAACAGTCGTAATCCCGCCTCTGACAGCAGCTTTTGTCCCTGATTCTATATCTTCTTTGTATGTCAGGCCCGGGTCGCGCAGGTGTACGTGCAAGTCAATAAATCCGGGGGATATATAATTTTTTTGCGCGTCGATTATTTCGGCATTTTCATAAGTTTCGCAGTTTTTCCCGATTTGCACGATAATCCCGTCCGAAACCAATATATCAACAATTTCGTCCGTATCGACAAGACGCGCGTTTTTTATATTTAAATTATTTTTCATGAAATTAATCCTCTGGTTTAATTATATCACAATAAAATTGTTAAGTCTATGAAAAAACAAAAAATTTTGTCTCGCTTGACTAAAATTTTATTTTATGATAATATATTTTTATAATATTTATGCGAAATTTACGGAGGGAAAATCTCTATGGCTGAAGCTGTTATTATGCCCCGTCAGGGACAGAGCGTCGAAAGCTGCCTTGTCACTGCAGTAAACAAAAAGAAAGGCGACAAAGTTAATACGGGCGATATTTTATTTTCTTATGAAACCGATAAATCGGCGTTTGACGAAGAATCAAAAGTATCGGGGACGGTTCTCGAACTGCTTATTCAGGAAGGCGACGACGTAAAATGCCTTGACACGGTTATGATTATAGGCGGCGAAAGCGAGGATATAGATATAAATACAGATACAATAGATACAATAGATATAAGAAATAAAATAAAAATTTCGCCCCGAGCGAAAAATTACGCGGAGCAGTCGCGGGCCGATTTGTCTAAAGTGAACCCTACAGGTCCGAACGGACGCATTATTGAACGTGATGTTATCGAGGCTGTGAATAACGGGTATAGAGTATATAATGATGACGGGGACGCGCAAACCCCCGTCACGAGCGAAGCTCGCGCCACCCCCTTTCAAAAGGGGGCTTTGGACGCGGATTTATACACCGACGTTAAATTATCTAACATACGCAAGATTATTGCGAAATCTATGCACGCGTCGTTGTCCGAAATGGCGCAGTTGACGTTGAATTCAAGTTTTGACGCGTCGAAGATTTTAGAATTCAGGAAAAGATTAAAAGATATGCTGACTAATTCACGGGACGCGCAGGGGCGCGTCCCCTACGAAAATATCACGCTGAATGATATGATTTTATATGCGGCTGCGAAAACTCTGAAAAATCACAGGGACGCTAACGCGCATTATCTCGGCGATACAATCCGGTATTTTAACGACGTGAATCTGGGCGTCGCCGTCGATACCGAACGCGGGCTTGTCGTCCCGACGATATTTAACGCTGATAAACTTTCGCTTAACGAACTCGCGAAGCAGTCAAAAAAGATTATAGGCGAAGCGCAGAACGGTTCGATTGAACCGGATAAATTAAAAGGCGGCACGTTTACCGTCACAAATCTGGGTTCGCTTGGGATAGAGAGCTTCACACCGGTTATAAATCCGCCGCAGACGTGTATTCTCGGCGTGAATAATATCACAAGACGGGTTAAACGTGTAGGGGACGCCGCCCTCGGCGTCCCGCCGCAAGATATTTTTTATGACTGCATGGGGTTGTCGCTGACGTTTGACCACAGGGCGCTGGACGGTGCGCCGGCTGCGAGATTTTTGCAGGAACTGTGCGCGAATCTTGAAAATTTTGATTTGCTTCTGGCGAAATAAATTAGGGGGGATTTTTTATGTATGATTTAATAATAATCGGCGGGGGTCCCGCCGGATATAACGCGGCTGAACGCGCCGCTCGCAAGGGCTTGAAAACTCTGCTTATCGAGAAAAAATCGCTCGGCGGGGTGTGTTTGAACGAGGGCTGTATTCCGACGAAAACTTTATTATATTCGGCGAAAATTTATGATTACGCAAAACACGGCGATGAATACGGCGTAAGTTTTAAAGGGGCGAAAATTAATCACCCGTTTGTCATAGACAGAAAAAATAAAGTCGTGAAAACGCTTGTTTCAGGGGTCGCGGCGAAATTAAAAAAAGCCGGGGCTGAAGTGATAACAGGGTCTGCCGTGATTCAAAACAGAGACAGTAATGGGTTTAATGTGATTGTTAACGGCAAGATTTTTTCCGGCAAATATTTATTGCTCTGCACGGGGTCTGAACCTGTTATTCCGCCGATTCCCGGGCTTAAAGAGGGCATAGAAAACGGGTTTTGCCTGACCAGTCGCGAGATTCTTGATTTAAAAGAAGTCCCGAAGAATCTTGCCGTAATCGGCGGCGGGGTTATAGGGCTTGAACTGGCTTCGTATTTTAATTCGGTCGGGTCTAAAGTCGCGGTCATAGAAATGCTCGATAAAATCGGCGGGCAAATAGACGGTGAAATCGCGGATATATTATATAAAAATTATGTTAAAAAAGGCATAGAGTTTAAGCTCGGCACGAAAGTTACGTCGGTTGATTCGCTCAGGAATAACGCTGATAAAGTTCTGGTTTCGATTGGACGCAAGCCAGTAATTGAGAATTTAGGGTTGGAAAATATAAATGTTTTGACGGAACGCGGTGCAATAGTCACGGACGATTACGGCAGGACAAGCGTTGCAAACGTCTACGCGGCAGGCGACGTAAACGGCAAGTCTATGCTCGCGCATACGGCGTATCGTGAGGGCGAAGTCTGTGTGAATAATATTCTGGGGAAACGCGATAAAATCAATTATAATTCTATCCCCTCGGTTATATATACGAACCCTGAAGTTGCGGGAGTTGGCGAAACAACCGAGAGTGTAAAGCAAAAAGACTTGACGGCAAGCGTTCATTCGTTCACGCTGAAATACAGCGGGCGTTATGTCGCTGAAAACGAAAACGGCGACGGTATATGCAAGCTAATTGTTGACGAAAACACAAGAAATATAATCGGTTTGCACATGATTGGAAGTTACGCGTCTGAAATAATATACGGCGCGGCTATGATGATTGACACGAAAATGAGAGTAGACGACGTGCAGAAATTTGTTTTCCCGCACCCGACGGTTTGCGAAGTTATACGCGAAGGCTGTTTTATGATATAAAAAATAATTAGAAAAAGGAGTTGGTTTATTATGAAAACAACAAAGTATAATATCAGGCTTGACCCTGCAGTTAAAGATAAAGCTGAAAAAACATTTGCTGAATTCGGGCTTAATTTAAGCGAAGCCATTAATGTTTTTCTGCACATGTCTATTAAGCAAAGAGGATTTCCGTTTGAAATCCGCGAATCAAAATTAAAATCCGACACCTTGCTCGCAATACAGGAAACTGAACAAATAATAGCTGATTACGCAAGCGGAAACCGTACCCCAAAACCTTTTGTAAATGCCCGTGAAATGTTTGCCGCAATGGATTCAGAAGACGAAACGGATGGTGACGATGAATAAATATACTCCGGATTATTCCACTAAATTCAGGCGAAACCGCCGTGTGCTGATAAAACGGGGGTACAATATGTTGAAGCTTGAAAGTACCGTTGATTTATTATTATCGGGTGAAATTATGCCGCAAAAATATCGCGACCACCCTCTTAAAGGCAATTATAAAGGTTATCGCGAATGTCATGTTGACGGCGAGGGCGACTGGTTGTTGATTTATAAAAAGTACAAGGATAAATTAATACTCGTATTTACCGCAACCGGCACTCATGCCGATTTGTTTGAATAATAGAAAATTAAAATAAAATATACAGGAGAAAAATTTATATGCCGAAATCACAATTTTCAGACCCCAAAGAATTACGCGCCGCGGGTTGGATTAAACTTAAAGATATACCCGTGAATCAATATAACAAGTCAATAACAGAGGAAAAAAAGATTTACTCTAAAGATGATTTTCTGAGAATCTATCACGATATGGCTGTGATACGCGAGTTTGAAACTATGTTAAACGAGATTAAGACAAAGAGCGTCTACAACGGCGTGGAATATAATAATCCCGGTCCGGCGCATTTGTCGCTGGGACAGGAAGCTTCGGCTGTCGGTCAGGCTTATTGCCTTGAAATCGAGGATTTTATTTTCGGTTCGCACAGAAGCCACGGCGAAATTCTCGCAAAGGGCTTGTCTGCGATTCACAAGCTTGACGAAAAAGAATTATACGCAATAATGAGCGGGTTTTTTGACGGTGAAATATTAAAAGTTGTCGAAAATAAAACGAAAGGCGGCGTAAAAGATTTAGCGAAAGATTTTTTGTTATACGGCGCGCTGGCTGAGATTTTCGCAAGAACTACGGGGTTTAACAAAGGGCTTGGCGGTTCTATGCACGCGTTTTTTACGCCGTTCGGCATTTATCCGAACAACGCAATCGTCGGCGGCGCCGCTCCTGTTGCTTTAGGCGCGGCTTTGTTCAAGAGAATAAATAAAAAATCCGGCATAGTTATTGCGAATTTCGGCGACGGAGCGTTAGGCTGCGGACCAGTCTGGGAAGCTTTGAATATGTCGAGTATGGACCAGATTAAGCAGTTGTGGGGCGACAATCCCCCGGCACTTCGTGCCACCCCCTTTCAAAAGGGGGCTGGGCTGCCGATATTATTTAATATATTTAATAACCAGTACGGCATGGGCGGTCAGACGCGGGGCGAAACTATGGGTTATGACATGCTTGCCAGAATCGGCGCGGGGATTAATCCTGAACAAATGCACGCCGAACGCATTGACGGATATAATCCGCTTGCAGTGATTGACGCAGTTACGCGTCAGAAAAAGATTTTGCTTGACGGCAAAGGCCCTGCTTTATTGGACGTTGTTACTTACAGAGTTACCGGACATTCGCCGTCGGATTCTTCGACGTACCGTTCAGCCGAAGAAATAGAAGCATGGAAAAACGAAGATGTTTTGAAAGCGTTCAGCGCGAAATTAATCTCCAATAAAATCTGCAAGCAGAGCGATATAGATAATTTACACGCTGAAATAACGCAGAGAATGACGAAAATCTGCAAGCTTGCCATTGACGATAATATCTCGCCGAGAATGGATTTGAGCAAAAATCCTGACGCTATATCGGGTATTATGTTTTCGAATGGAACAGTCAAAAAATTTGAAGAACGCGAACCCGATGTTTTGATTAAAAAAGAAGATAACCCGAGGGTTAAGCAGTTAGCGACAAAAGAAAGATACGCGTTTGACAAAAACGGCAAGCCTGTTTCTAAGTTAAAACAGTTTGGGTTAAGAGACGGTTTGTTTGAGGCGATACTCGATAAGTTTTACGAAGACCCGACACTGATTGCTTACGGTGAAGATAACAGGGATTGGGGCGGAGCGTTCGCGGTTTACAGGGGTTTGACTGAATCTATCCCGTATCACAGATTTTTTAATTCGCCGATTTCTGAGGCGGCGATTATAGGCTCTGCCGTGGGTTACGCGATGTGCGGGGGACGCGCAATCGCTGAATTGATGTACGCTGATTTTATCGGACGAGCAGGAGACGAGATATTTAATCAGGTCGCGAAATGGCAGGCGATGAGCGCGGGGATATTAAAAATGCCTGTCGTTGTTCGAGTGTCTGTCGGGTCGAAATACGGCGCGCAGCACTCGCAGGACTGGACGGCTCTGACCGCGCATATTCCGGGACTTAAAGTCGTGTTCCCGTCTACGCCGTATGACGCGAAAGGCTTGATGAACTCAGCGTTAAACGGCACAGACCCGGTTATATTCTTCGAGAGCCAGAGAATTTATGATATAGGCGAGCAGTTTCACAAAGACGGAGTTCCGCCGCCTGACGAATATTACGAAGTGAAAATCGGCGAGCCGGACATAAAATGTCAGGGGAACGACGTTACGATTTTAACGGTCGGCGCGGTGTTATACAGGGCTGTCGAAGCCGCCGATACTTTGCAGGAGAAATATAACATATCGGCTGAAATTATAGACACGCGTTCGCTTGTGCCGTTTGATTACAGTTTAGTCATAGAGTCCGTGAAGAAAACGGGGAAAATCATAATAGTCGGGGACGCTTGCGAGAGAAACTCGTTTATGAAAGAGCTCGCGGCGAATATCACGGAGTTTTGCTTTGATTATCTTGACGCGCCGCCTGTCGTCGTGGGTTCGAAGAACTGGATAACGCCGGCTTACGAGCTCGAGAAATATTTCTTCCCGCAGCCCGAATGGATTATCGACGCTATACATCAGAAGATTATGCCTATAAAAGATTACGTCCCGGCGACGGATATGACGGAAGTCGGGAAGATACGCGATATTAAGCAAGGTGTTTAGGATAAAAGAATATAGAAAAAAACGGGAAATCTGTTGATTTTCCGTTTTTTGTGTGTTATAATATATCTTGAGCTTCGGCTCATATTCCCGAACTTTGTTCGGGACAGCAGTGGATAGCAGGGCGACCGGCTCACCTTCTCCAACTTCGTTGAATTCCTATTTTATTGAACAAGGGGGTGGGAATGTGAAAAACTTACTTAAAATTTTGATTTTCTTAGCAATTTTATTATTGTTAATGTATTTTCTGAATATAGAAGTAAGTTAGTCGCCTGTAGCAAAGGAAACGATTAACTTAATCTACTTTTATACATAAAACTTTGAGCCGGTTAGCCCGGTTGCTATCTGCTGCATTTATTATACTCTATAAATCAAAAAATGTCAAGGGCACGCGAAAATATTTTTTTGCGTTATTTTTTTATCTTTTTATCGAATAAACGCGGGAAAATACCTCCATAATAGAAAATAACAGGAAAATATTACGGAGGTATTTTTTTATGTTCAGGTTAAGCGAAAAAAGAACGCTTGTTATTTATATTTTTATTATGTTACTGACGGGGTTTGTCTTTTTTAATTTATATACTATCGCAATAAGCGATTATTCAAAAGTCCTTCCCGCCCTGACTAATCAATATACGCGCAAATTTACGGCGGTTGAGCGCAGGGGCTTTATATTTGACAGAAACGGCAGTATTATCGCGGGGTTCGAAGACGCGTTTAACTGCCTTATCGACCCCTCGAAAATATTTTTAGAATCTGAAACGGCGACCCTTGAATCCGCCGCTGAAAAAATTTTTGAAATGCGTGAAAATATAAATATCCCGCAGGACGATATTTATAAAAGCCTCGTTCAGGGCAGGCCTTTTACTCTCAGAATCCGCGAAGAAATTAATAATAATTATATGTCGTCGTTTCAGAGCTACAAAAGATATGATTCCGTTAATCCCCCCGCAATTCATATAACAGGCTACGTCGATAAAACAGGCCGCGGCATAGGCGGAATAGAAGAAGTTTACGACGCGCTGCTCAAAACTACTTCGGCTAAAATCGACGCGTCGTATGAATCAAACGCGCTGCGTCAGAGTTTCAGAGGTTCGCCGCTGAGAATAACTGATTACGGCTATGCTCAGAAAACCGGGCTGGTTTTGACTCTTGATATAAGTATGCAGAAAAAAATAGAAGAAATCGCAGATAAATATTTAAATAAAGGCGCGGTTATTATAGCTTCGGCAGAAACGGGCGAGATTCTGGCGAGTTTGAGCCGTCCGGTTTATTCCCCGGAAAACATCGCGGATTATATAGAAAGCGCAAACGGCGAATTTATAAACAGGGCGTTCAGTTCTTTTACCCCGGGTTCTGTCTTTAAAACGATAATCGCCGCCGCAGCTCTTGAAAGCAATATTAATTATTATGACAAAGAATATGACTGCATGGGTGAAATAGACGCAGGCGGGAAAATTTTCAGGTGCAATAATAAATGGGGTCACGGGGTTTTAACTATGCGCGAAGCTTACGCTGAAAGCTGCAATACTTATTTTATGAATCTCGCGCTTGAAATAGGCTACGATAAAATTTATGAAACTGCGAAAAAACTCGGCATAGGCGGGATAAATTCTTTAGACGGATTAATTACGCGGAGCGGCAATATACCCGAAATAAAAAATCCCCCTCCGGCTTTTATCGCGAATACTGCCATAGGTCAGGGCGAGCTTCTCATAACGCCTCTCGAAGCCGTCAGGATTTTCTGTTGTATAGCAAACAACGGCGTAATGCCCGAACTGTCAATCGTAAAATCTTTTATATTTGATAACGAAACCGTCGAAGCGCAGAATCATAATTCCGAAAAGATATTAAGCAATAATACGGTAAAATGCCTGCTTGAGATGACAAAAGCGTGCGTGGATTACGGCACGGGTATGATTGCCGCGCCTGAGTACGGGATTGCGGGGGGAAAAACGTCGAGCGCGGAGTCGGGGCAATATACAGAGACAGAACAGGTTATCGACGAAGAAACGGGAGAGACCGGACTGCAAAAGGTGCAGATAGTGCACAGTTGGTTTTCCGGATATTATCCGGCGGACGCGCCAATAAATCAGCCGGTTTACGCAATCTCTGTTATAGCCGAGGGCGGGGTTACGGAGAATATCAAGTCAGCGGTTGTGTTCAAAGAGATATGCGATTATATATCAACGGTTTTGCGGTGAAAAAAGCTTGTTGAAATTTTACGCGTTGTGTGATATAATAATAAGCAGGTTATAATCGTTTGAAATGAGGTGATTAAATATGCAGGCATATGAATTTTATACTACGGCCGAAAACGGCTTTATAAAAATACCCGACGAGTATAAAAAAAAGATAGGAAAAAAAATAAAAGTTACTATTGTAAACGAGGAAAAATCAGATATAGATTGGAATACGTTATTTCCTCCTACAATAGATACGACTATTTGGAAATTTAATAGGGAAGAAGCAAATGAAAGATAATGTATTTCTTGATACGAATATACTTGTGTATTTATATTCAAGCACCGAAACAGAAAAACGAAATATCAGCATATCAATATTGGAACGATACAGGTGTATTACAAGCATACTGGCGTTAAATGAATTTTGCAATGTATTTATCAAAAAATATAACGTGCCGAACGATAAGATAAAAGATTACATCGCAAACATTTCAAAATCTTGCCATATAAAATTTATAAACGAACAAAATGTTTACAAGGCGTTGGAAATAAATACGAGATACGGATATTCTTATTACGACTGTCTAATGCTTGCGTCTGCATTGGAGAGCGGCTGCGGCGTTATTTTAACGGAAGATATGAGCGGCGGACAGATTATCGAAAACAAATTAGAAATAGTAAATCCGTTTAAAAATCAAAATCAAGGAGATACATAAACGCATGAATCCATGGCATGATATAAACCCCGCGCACATTAATCCCGAGGATTTTCTCGCGGTTATAGAAATATCAAAAGGGTGCAAGAACAAATACGAACTCGACAAAGACACAGGGCTTTTAATCCTTGACAGAATATTACACACATCGACGCATTATCCCGCAAATTACGGATTTATCCCCCGCACTTACGGCGACGACTTCGACCCGCTTGACGTTTTGCTTATATGCTCAGAACCGATAATCCCCATGACCCTTGTCAGATGTTATCCCATTGGGCTTATAACTATGCTTGACGACCAAAGAAACGACGATAAAATTATCGCCATACCGTTCAGCGACCCCGCATATAACAGTTATAACGATATTTCACAGCTTCCCGCGCATATTTTTAACGAAATGATACACTTCTTTTCGGTTTACAAAGCCCTTGAAGGCAAAGAAACCGTGGCAAAAGAAGTATATCCGAAATCCCATGCCGTTGACGTTATCAAGGCGGGAATTTCGGATTATTTGAAAAAATTCTGCGGGCTTTAAACTTATTTTTTATTCTCCTCGACGAATTTTTTCGCGTCGGCGACGCTTTCGCCGCTTGGAATTGTGGTTTTGCTTTTGGGGTTTGTTTTTCCGCCCGATAAAGCGAACGATTCAAACGCTCCGGTTTCTTTTGATTTGTTATCTTTTTTGTTTTTCTTATCCTGCATAACGTAAATCCTCCGGTTTAAATTAAGATTGCAAATATTATTTACGTTAAGCAGTATATTTATACCTGCGCCCCGATTAAATCGGCGGCTTCTTTTGTATGGAGAATATCCGGCGGGAACGCATATTTTTTAAGATTATTATTTTTTTTCTTTTCCTCCTCAAGCATGTGCATAAGCTCTGTTACCTGCGGTACGTCGAGTCCCGATTTTTTTATTTTTTCGAACTGCGAGAAAACTTGCTTGGGCGTGCCGTCCAAGTATATCTCGCCTTTGTTTAACACGATAACCCTGTCCGCGAGCACGGCTTCGTTCATATAATGCGTGATTAATATAACCGTCATCTTTTTTTCGGCGTTCAGGCGTTTTATCGTGTTCAGGACTTCTTTGCGTCCGGCGGGGTCGAGCATCGCCGTAGATTCGTCCAATATTATAACTTTGGGCGACATCGCTATAACTCCCGCTATTGCCACGCGCTGTTTCTGCCCGCCTGAAAGCTTGTGCGGGGCGTGCAGCTTATATTCTGCCATGCCGACGGTTTCAAGGGCTTCGTCAACTCTTTTTCTGATTTCGGGAGGGTCAATCCCGAGATTTTCAGGCCCGAAAGCAACGTCTTCTTCGACAATAGTCGCGACAAGCTGATTATCCGGGTTCTGGAAAACCATGCCGACAGTCCGTCTCACTTCGTTCAGGTTATTTTCGTCGGACGCGTCTAAATTATTTATATATATTTTGCCCTCTGTCGGATTTAAAATCATGTTCATGAGTTTTGCGAGGGTCGATTTCCCCGAGCCGTTGTGCCCTAAAACCGCAGTAAACGAGCCTTCGGGTATATCTAAATTTATGTTTTTCAGGACGTATTCAGCATTAATATTATTTTCTTCCTGACTGTTATATTTAAAAAAGAGATTTTGTATATTTATTAAGTTCATTAATTTTCTCCGCTCAGTTTCCTATATAAGTTCCGGCGATTTTGCCGTCTAATATTTCGTATAAAATTTCGGGGTTTTTGCCGTTTGCTATAATCATGGACGCGCCGTCCTCAAGAATCATCTGCGCAGCTTTGAGCTTTGTCACAAATCCCCCGGTGCCTCTTAAACCCGCTCCGCCCGCGTAAGATAATATCTCGGGCGTGACTTCTTTAACGTGATGAATTAGTTTAGCATTTTTGAATTTTTCCGGGCTTTTGTCGTAAAGCCCGTCCCTGTCCGTAAGATTTATAACTAAATCGGCTTTGCAAAGTTTTGAAACGTACGCCGATAAAATATCGTTGCCTGAAAATTTTAATTCGTCGGTCGATACGGGGTCGTTTTCGTTGACAACAGTAACGCAGCCCAGTTTTAATAAAACAGAGAACGTTTCCTCGGCGTTTTTTCTTCTCATGTCGTTGTCGATAACGTCGCGGGTCAAAAGAATCTGCGCGATTTTTATCCCGAACGAAGCGAAAAACCTGTCGTATATATTCATGAGTTCAGCCTGTCCAACGGCCGCCGCGGCTTTTTTATCCTCGATTTTTAAAAATTCTATAGCGGGCTTTTTTATTCCGAGCTTAGCCAGTCCCGCGCTCACGGCTCCCGAGCTTACGAGTATAACTTCTTTGCCCATGTTCGATAAATCGGATATTGCCTTAACTAAATTTTCTATTCTTCTTAAATTTAATTTCCCGGTTGGGTGCGTGAG
>Ga0082212_10009120_pt1 | contig 12828 bp, 7 predicted proteins | sample TergutNt197P3_FD_71548 | JGI IMG/M metagenome (GOLD analysis project Ga0082212, IMG submission 71548) | Neocapritermes taracua P3 segment gut microbial communities from Petit-Saut dam, French Guiana - Nt197 P3 | ecosystem: Host-associated > Arthropoda: Insects > Digestive system > Gut ... | reverse complement strand
TGGTTTTCATAGCAACGAAACCCATACCGGCTTTAGCTCCTTTTTCGAGCGCCTCATGCAAGGCAGGGAGATAGCCCAATTTGAAATTATAACTTATCAAGCAGACTTCAAAAACACCTGATTTAATTGCCTCTTCAATTTGTTCCGGTTTATTGGCATGGGTAGAAAATCCCGCATGTCGTATTTTTCCCTCCGCTTTGAATTTTTTCATCATATTAATCAAACGCGGATTCGTAAAGTCTTCCAAATTTTGGATGCCGTGTGCATAAAAAATATCCACATAATCCATTTGCAAACGACGAAGACTCGTATTCAACAATTCTTCAAAGTCCGTTTCAAAAGTATCCGAATTACAACGGGCTCCTGCCTTCGTTGCTATCGTAAATGATTTTCGATCTTTATCTTTGAAGAAAGCGCCCAGCATTTCTTCGTTTCTACCATTTTGATAACTATTCGCCGTATCAAAATGAGTAATACCCGCATTGTATGCCGCACGAACAACAGCAGGATTGTCAGCACGCATAACTCCCATACTCAAGATAGGAATTTCCATTCCCGTATTGCCCAATTTTCGGGTAGGAAAAGCTTCTTGCATTCCTGTATTCCCGGTCGGCGATGCCATTGTTATTTCCGGAACAAGTATTGCCCCTACGCCCGTCATCGCTGATACACCTAAAAACTTACGTCTATTCATGTTTTTCATTTTTTGTTTTATTTCTTTGACTATATAATTATTGATTGGTTTAAAATAGAATAAATTTCATTACTCCACCACCGTAACCCAACCGTATTTATCCGCTTCGTCGCCATACTGAATTGCCCTCAATTTGTTGTACAGTTTCAAACAGATGGGACCGGGTTCGCCGTCTTTTGAAAATACGTAAGACTTGTTTTCGTCCAAGTCGTCGATTCGAGAAACAGGGCTGATAACCGCAGCCGTTCCGCAGGCGCCTGCTTCTTCAAAAGTAGCCAATTCTTCCACCGGAACCGGACGCCTTTCAACTTTCATTCCGATTTCTTCCGCCAAAGTGATCAAACTTTTGTTTGTGATGGAAGGAAGAATAGAATTAGATTCCGGAGTGATATAGGTATTGTTTTTTATTCCGAAAAAGTTAGCCGGCCCGCATTCGTCGATGTATTTCTTTTCTTTGGAATCGAGATACAGCACCGATGAATATCCTTTCTCGTGCGCTATGTTTCCGGCAAGCATACCGGCAGCATAGTTTCCGCCAACTTTTATGTTGCCCGTACCTTGCGGCGCCGCTCGGTCGTATTTTCTCATAATTGCGTAGGGAGAAGGCTTAAATCCTGTTTTGAAATAAGGACCCACCGGCGTTACGAATACAAGGAAAAGGTATTCATTCGACGGTTTCACGCCGACTTGAGCGCCCGAACCAATCAGCAAAGGACGAATGTATAGAGAAGAACCGCTTTCATAGGGCGGTACAAAATGCAGGTTTAACTTCACCGCTTTCAATACGGCTTTTTCAAACAAATCGACCGGAAATTCAGCCATCATCACACCTCGAGAGGAGGCTTGCATACGCAAAGCATTTTCCCGCATACGGAAAATCCGAACTTTTCCATCCTTCCCTTTGAATGCTTTTAATCCCTCAAACGATTCCTGTCCGTAGTGCAGGCAAGTAGCAGCCATATGCAGACTGATTTGTTCGGAATCCGTAATTTCCAAATCATTCCATTTGCCGTCTTTGTAGTAGGAACGGACATTATAGTCCGTCTTCATATACCCGAAAGTTAATTCTGCCCAATTGATATTTTCCATAATACACGTATTTACTGCACAAAGGTAATGAACTTTTCTCAACTTTTAAAAACTACATATGGAAAAATAGCAACCATTGAATGCTAAATCATTAAATATTTGTTATATTTGCAGCAAAAAAAATAAATTTTATGTTACAATTTGGTAGTTCAATGGAAATAGCAATCACCAATCAGAAAGGGGCAATGGAAGCAGATGCCGTTTTAAAAAACGGGCGAAGTTCGAAAAAACAAATGCGTATAAGGAATTTTCTAAAGATTATTGCTGTTTTTGCGCTGATTAGTAATTTTTGTTATGGGCAGCAGAATACAGACTCCGGTTCGACTGCGCTTTCTGCCCAATCGTCTTGGGTGCGTATCAATCAAGTGGGGTATCTTCCAAAAGACATCAAAGTAGCGGTGTTGATTTCGACCGAGAATCTACTTCCCGATTTTTCTTATAATAGGGGTAGAGGGGAACCGCCGGTTTTAGCATCGGCAAGGAGTGTAACGCCTGAATTTACTTTAGTTGATGTTAAAACAGGAAAAGCCGTATTCAGCGGTAAAGGTAAAATCGCTGATGCCGCCTACTGGGGATTAAGATCGGCATTTCGGCTCGACTTTTCTTCTGTTCAGACAGAAGGCGACTATTATATCGAAGCCGCCGGAGTACAGTCGCCTAAATTTACTATTGGAACCGGTGTCTATGAAGGCTCTGCCGATTTTCTTCTAAATTACATGCGCGATCAGCGTTGCGGAGACAATCCCATGACAAACGCTCTTTGCCATCAGAATGACGGCATAATTGTTCATCATCCTACACGTTCGGGTGAGTTCATTGATTTAACGGGAGGATGGCATGACGCCAATGACAGATTAAAATATACTACAACAACCAATAGCGCTGTCTATCACATGATGTTGGCATATTATCAGGCAAAAGACAAATCAATTTTTAAAGACAATTTTAATGCCAACGGCCGTCCCGGAAGCAATGGCATACCCGACATCTTGGACGAAATCCGTTGGGGGCTTGAATGGTTGGTCAAGATGAACCCTGCACCTAAGGAGTTCTACAATCAGGTTGCCGACAATCGTGGCGACCGCATACCCCCAACTCCGTTTGATAATGTACGTGGCCCCGGGCCGGGCCGGCCGGCCTATTTTCTTACCGGAGAGCCGCAACAGGTTTCTACGGCAATGAACAGAACTACCGGAGTTGCTTCTACAGCGGGTAAATTTTCCGCCTGTTTTGCACTGGGCGCCGAACTGTTCAAAGATTTAGACCCTGCCTTTGCACAAAAGATGCAAGAACGAGCGGAGCCTGCTTACGATTTTGCCGAAGAACGTCCCGGAAACACCCAAACCACCAACATCACTTCTCCCTATTTTTATGAAGAAGACAACTACGTGGACGATATAGAATTAGCTGCCGCCACTTTCTATATGCTCACCAACGACTCCATATGGCGGAAAAGAGGAAGTTACTGGGGAGAGTTAGAACCCATTAATCCATTGTGGGTGTATGGTTTCGCACGCCACTATCAATTCTACCCATTTGTTAACCTTGGTCACCATATCATGGCAAAATCCGATGATGCAACGACCGGCAAAAGATTCACCGAACACATGCGCCGGGGATTGCAGCTTATTCGCGACAAGGCAGGAAATGAGCCTTTTATGCGCGGTATCCCATACGTATGGTGTTCAAACTATGCGGTTATTGGCGCTGCATCCTTTGCCCATCAATACAAAGAAATATCAGGAGACAGTTCCTTTGAAGAAATGGAAGCCGCTTTGCGCGACTGGATCTTTGGCTGCAACCCCTGGGGATACTCCTTTGTGGGAGGCTTTCCTGAGGGTGGGGTAGTCTCAACGGGCTCATCCGGCAGCGGCGGAGCTGCCCATACCGGCGGATTGGTAGATGGCCCGATCGACAAGGAATGGCACGATACGTTTATTGGTATCCGCCAAGTTGATCTTAAAAACGACCCTTTTGCCCCCTTTCAGAGAGGACCGGCAGTATATCACATACATTCCTACGGCACTAACGAGCCGGTAATCGACGGCACTTGCTACCTGATATATCACCTTTCCATAATGGAGCAGCGGGGGAAAGAGCAGGCGAAAGCGATAAAATCTAATCTTTTTTAAAGGTATAACAGTAAGTCATGTGAAAACCGAATGAAGAGTTACTACCATTTTTCGGCATAAAACCATCCCTATGCCAAAATTTTAAGTATTTTTAGCAAATTAATCAAAAAAAATGATTACATTTGCACGCAATAAATTTAAAACCTTTTCCCATGTCGTTTATTGCAGATAAAGTAGTAATGGATGGATTAACATTCGATGACGTATTGTTAATCCCCGCTTATTCGGAGGTATTACCGCGCGATGTTGATCTCTCAACCTTGTTTTCCAAAAATATACGGTTGAATATTCCTATGGTTTCCGCCGCTATGGATACGGTTACGGAAGCAAAATTAGCGATTGCAATTGCTCGTGAAGGAGGCATTGGCGTGATTCACAAAAACATGAGCATCGAAGAGCAAGCCAAACAAGTGCGGTCGGTGAAACGAGCAGAAAACGGAATGATCTTCAATCCCGTCAGTATCAAGAGAGGAAAAACAGTTGGGGATGCTTTGGCTTTAATGGCGGAATACAAAATTGGCGGAATACCGGTAGTGGATGATGCCAATCGCTTGGTCGGAATTGTAACCAACCGCGATTTGCGTTTCCAACGCAATATGGAACTTTTGGTAGATGATGTGATGACTAAGAAAAATTTAGTTACTACCAATCAATCTACGGATTTGGAAGCTGCAACCGAAATACTTCAGCAGTATAAAATCGAAAAATTGCCGGTAGTCGATAATGACAACAAACTGATTGGTTTGATAACGTACAAAGACATTACGAAAGCGAAAGATAAACCTTTTGCCTGCAAAGACAACAATGGACGTTTGCGGGTTGCTGCCGGAGTAGGAGTAACTCCCGACACCTTGTTGCGGGTAGAAACCTTAGTCAATGCAGAAGTCGATGCCATTGTCATTGATACAGCCCATGCCCATTCTTCTCAGGTAGTGAAAACCTTGAAAAAAGTAAAATCCGACTTCCCGAGAATCGACGTAGTTGTAGGAAACATCGCTACGGCAGAAGCTGCCCGCTTACTGTTGAAAGCAGGCGCCGATGCCATTAAAGTAGGAATTGGACCCGGCTCTATTTGCACTACCCGTGTAATTGCCGGCGTTGGCGTTCCGCAACTTTCAGCCATTTACGAAGTTGCCGAAGCATTGAAAGGAACCGGCGTTCCACTGATTGCCGATGGCGGTCTGCGTTATTCCGGCGATATTGTGAAAGCCTTAGCGGCAGGAGGTCACTCGGTGATGATGGGGTCGTTGTTGGCAGGCGTGGAAGAATCGCCGGGCGAAACCATCATCTACAACGGACGAAAGTTCAAATCCTATCGCGGTATGGGATCGTTGGAGGCTATGCAAAAGGGATCAAAAGACCGCTATTTTCAAGATGTGGAAGATGATGTAAAAAAATTAGTACCGGAAGGCATAACTGCCAGAGTACCATTCAAAGGCTCTCTGTATGAAGTTATTTATCAAATGGTAGGCGGATTAAGAGCCGGAATGGGTTATTGCGGAGCAGCCAATATTCAAGCGCTTCATGAAGCCAAATTCACACGCATCACGAATGCCGGAATTGAAGAAAGCCATCCACACGATGTGGCAATCACTCAAGAAGCGCCGAATTACAGTTATAACAGAGGTTAAACACAATAAATCACTTTTTTTTTCGTTAGAAATGAGATAAACTTATTTTTTATAAAGACAATTACAAAATGAGAGCGTACTTTATTCCCTTAGTTCTATTTATGTCGTCTATAAGTGTTTTTGCTCAGACTGACGATCCTGTAATCATGACTGTTAATGATAAAGATTTCAAAAAATCAGAATTTGAATATTTTTATCATAAGTACAGTGAGGACGCCGTTGATAAACTATCTTTAAACGATTACGTTGATCTGTTTAAAAATTTGAAATTAAAAGTAGCTGAGGCAACAACGCAAGGCATGGACACAGCCTCGATTTTCTTGAAGGAATTATCCGAGTATCGCGTTATGGAAGCAAATCCTTATCTTACGGAATTAGAGATTGACGAAGAAATAATAAAAACAAAATTTAACCGGATGAAGGAAATGGTTGAAATCAGTCATATTCTATTTGCTTTTCCAAAGGTTAAGAATAAAAATGATTTTAAAATATTTCCTTCCGACACGATCGAAACCTACAACAATGCCATCCTTGCACGTGATCGCCTCTTGAAAGGTGAAAATTTTGAAAAAGTAGCTTTGGAACTTTCAGATGATGCCAATGTTTCGGAAATGGAACGACCGGGCTATTTGGGTTGGTTTGCCGGTTTAATGCTCAATATTCCTTTTGAAGATGTAGTATTCAATACGCCAATAGGTCAAATTACGCAACCGATACGAACAAATCATGGATATTATATTGTGAAAATTCATGCAAAAAAGGAATACCCCGACCAAATCAATGCAGCGCATATTTTGATTTTGTGCCCTCCGGATGCGGACGCTGTTCAGCATGATGATGCAAAAAGAAAAATAAACGAAATTTACAATGAACTAACAAATGGAGCCGACTTTTCCACTATGGCCAAAGAACATTCCAAAGATCAGGGAAGCGCTTCGAAAGGCGGTGAATTGGGATGGTTCGGCAACGGTGCGATGATTAAAGATTTTCATGAAGTTGCCTACGATTTAAAAGAAATTGGAGAAATATCCAAACCGTTTAAGACACAATTTGGATACCATATCGTCAAATTGCTGGGGAGAAGACCCTTGCCTTTTGATGAAAAAAGTAAGGAAATTGAGAGTAAAATGAAATTCGGCGGCTATTTGTTCCTGTTGCATCATTCAGGAATAGAAAGAATGAAAAAAGAATATGGCTTTCAAACAGACAATACCGGCTATCAACAACTTCTTTCAAAAGCAAATACCGTTTATCCTACTGATGATGCGTTTTACACATTTTTTGATACGCAAGAAATTCCGTTATTTACAATCGGAGATACAAAGTATTATAGCAGTCAGTTCATCGATTATTTGAAGATGAATACTCATTCACCCTTTACGCTATCAACAGAATTATTGAACGATCGCCTGCAATGGTTTGAATACGGTTGCTTGAATGGAGCCGAAGATAAATCATTAGAAGAAAAATACCCCGAATTTAGAAATCTGATTCAAGAATATAGAGATGGAACCTTGATGTATGAAGTAAGTAATAAAGAAGTTTGGGAAAAAGCCTCCGAAGATACCGAAGGTCTTACTGCTTTTTTTAATCGTAACAAACAACGGTATGTTTGGAACGAGCCTCATTACAATGGGTATGTTATTTTGGTAAAAGACAACAAAACCAAAAAGAAAATGCAAAAAGAAATATCCAAAAAAGACCCGGATACGGCAGTGCAATATTTATATGATAACTACAAAGTCGGAGATGTTTCTTATGTGAAAATTGAAAGAGGTTTATTCAAAAAAGGAGATAATGCTTTTGTTGACGAAGCGGCTTTCAAGTCCGGATCTGCCGGACGTACCCAAGAATTTAATGATTTTTTTCTGTTGGGAAAAGTTATGAAAGCGCCTGAGTCATATATGGATATTCGAGGTGAAGTTGTTGCCGATTATCAAAATTTTTTGGAGGAAATATGGATAAAGCAGCTAAATGAAAAATACAAAGTGACTGTTTATCCGGAAGTAGTTAATACAATAAAATGACATATTTTTCCATTTATGAGGCACTTTTTCCTGTTAATCATTGTATCTTTGCTCTCCGTTGCTTGTAACAGTAATTTGAACAAAAAAAATACCAATGCTTTGGTAAAAGTAGGAAATAAAATATTATACAAAAGCGACTTGGAAGATAACATTCTGCCGGGATTATCGTCCGAAGACAGCATTATCGCAGCCGAACATTTTATTCACACCTGGATCAATGAGAATTTATTGTATAATGTAGCAACGAAAAATATCAACGATAAAGAAAATATTGAACGCCTCGTTGAAAATTATAGAAAATCATTAATGATTTATCAATATGAAGAACAATTGATTAATGAAAGATTAACTAAAGAAATCGATGAACAATCGTTGTATGATTACTATAATTTAAATAAAGATAAATTAAAGTTGGAGCGGCCACTGATAAAAGGATTATTCTTAAAAGTTCCGAATATAGCGCCTCAACTCAGTGAAATACGAAGATGGTATAAATCGACTGACTCAAATTCGAGAGAAAGATTGGAAGAATATGGTTTGAATAATGTTGCAGTTTTCGAATATTTTACAGAAAAATGGGTGGATTATAATGAGTTGATGGATAATTTTCCAATAGAGAAACTGAGCAAAGACGACTTAACTGTCAGAAAGAAAACAATGGAGAAAGAAGATAATGGTTATTTTTACTTTTTAAACATAACGGATTTTTTACTTCCGGGAGAAAATGCGCCTTTTGAATATGCAAAAACAACGATTCGGGAAATAATCATTAATCAACGGAAAATTGATTTTTTAAAAAGAGCGGAAAACGATTTATACCGGCGTGCATTGGATAGAGGTGAAATTCAATTTTACAATGAGTAACTCACAAAATGATAACAAAAATTACAAATAGAATTATGAAACGTTTTTTATTTTTACTGATATGTTTAAGTTTTTTACTGTGCCAAACCCGATTGCAAGCCCAAAGCAATGTAATCGATGAAGTGATATGGGTGGTCGGCGATGATGCCATCTTGTTATCGGATGTTGAAAATCTGCGTTTGGAAATGCAATTACAAGGGGAACAATTACAGGGAGATCCTTACTGTTATATTCCGGAGCAATTGGCCATTCATAAACTGTTTTTGCATCAAGCAAAATTAGACAGTATAGAAATTACCGATTCACAAGTGTTCAATCAAGTTGAAGCCTATGTTAATAATGCGATTAACGTTTTAGGTTCACAAGAGAAAGTAGAAGAATATCTGAGAAAATCTATAAATACTTTCAGAGAAGAGCAACGCAACAATCTGAAAGAGCAATATGCTGTTCATCAGGTTAAGCAAAAATTAGTGAGTAAAGTAAAAACAACTCCTTCCGAAGTACGGACTTTCTATACTCGAATTCCTGCGGACAGTCTTCCCTATATGCCTACTACTGTGGAAGTTGAAATTATAACCTTGGAACCGCAGCCGGCATTGGAAGAAATCGACGATATAAAAAGACAATTAAGGGAATATACCGAGCAAGTTAACAATGGGAGTATGCAATTTTCTACTTTGGCGCGCCTCCACTCCGACGATGAAACATCAGCCGTAAAGGGTGGTGAGTTGGGATTTATGGGTAGGGGAAGCTTGACGCCTGAATTTGCGGCAGCAGCCTTTGATCTGAATAATACCAGCCGGATCTCTCGAATTGTGGAAACAGAATTCGGTTTTCACATTATTCAACTGATCGAGAAAAGAGGCGACCGCATCAATGTCCGTCATATTTTGAAGCGCCCTTATGTTTCTAAAGAAGAAATAAATGCCGCACTGCTAAAATTGGATTCCCTTCGCAACGATATTGTTGCAGAGAAATTTACTTTTGAAGAGGCAACATACTTTTCGGCCGACAAAGACACTAAAAACAACAGAGGCTTGATGGTTAATAGTCCAACCATTCTCATGCCGTATATGAGCGCAAGATCAGGGACTTCACGGTTTGAAATGCAGGAACTGCCTCCGGAAATTGCAAAGGCAATAAGCGCCATGAAAATTGATGATATTTCTGAACCTTTTTCAATGATGAACACAAAAACCAACAGGGAAATTGTAGCAATCGTAAAATTGAAATCCCGAATCGAAGGTCATAAAGCAAGCCTGAACGAAGATTTCCAAGCCCTGAAAGAAATGGTGGAAGATGAAAAACGAGAAGAAATCATAAATAAGTGGATATTAGCAAAACAAAAAGAAACCTATATTCGAATCAACGATAATTGGAAAAATTGCGATTTTGAAAGAGATGGATGGGTCCAGAAATAGCGCTGTAAAGACAAGTGTATTCTTGTTGCTTTTTGTCTTAACTGCTTTCTTCGGTATGCCTCAAAATCCGTCGAGGGGTGAGAACCCAAGACGAACCCAAGTAGAATTAGTATGGTCGGATTCGTCCGAAATGAACCAAAATAATAATCCCGACGTTTCTGTTTTTATGGGAAATGTGCTCTTTCGCCACGACAGTATCTTTATGTATTGCGACAGCGCTTACGTTTACCGTTTGTCAAATTCTTTGGAAGCATTCGATAATGTCCGTATCGAACAGGGAGATACACTTTTTATATATGGCGACTATCTGCATTATTTAGCAGATATGCAATTAGCGAAAATGCGCGAAAATGTCAAAATGGAAAACTTGGAAGTTACCCTGTTTACGGATAGTTTCGACTACGACCGGAAAAATAATTTGGCTTATTACTTCAACGGCGGTATGCTGATAGATTCGTTGAATGAATTGACTTCCGTATATGGACAGTATTCTCCCGATACCAAAATGGCTTTTTTTAAAGACAAAGTGCGGTTAGAGAATCCTCAATTCACACTGACTACCGACTCTTTGGAATATAATACGGAAACAAAGATCGCTACAATTATCTCTCCCGCTGTCATCGAGTCGGACAGCGGATATGTTTATACCGATCGCGGATGGTATAATACATTTACCGAAGAATCCATGCTGTACGACCGTTCGGTAGTGGTCAGTAAGGATAAATCAAAAACAATTACAGCCGATTCGCTGGCGTATTACCGTACAGACGGTTTTGTAGAAGCATTCGGTGATATGATATTGAACGACACCGTCAATAAAATCATCATCATGGGTAATTATGGTTATTATGACGAAAAAAACGATTATGCTTTTGCTACCGATTCCGCTCAAATGATCGAATATTCCCAAAGGGATTCAGCCTATCTTCACGCCGATACCTTACAAATGAGAACGGTTATCGATTCGATTCGGGAAATCAAAGCATTTCATGGCGTTCGTTTCTATCGTACAGACCTACAGGGCGTTTGCGATTCTTTACAATACAGTACCGCCGATTCGATTATGCGTTTATATAAAAATCCGATTCTATGGAATGAAACTTTTCAAATAAACGGCGATACCATTCATATTCTTTTCAACGACAGTACGATTGAAGAAATGCACGTACTGAATTATGCATTTGCATTGGAAGAAATCGAACCGACCTATTATAATCAGTTGAAAGGTAGAAATCTTACAGCTTATTTTGACGAGGGGGAACTGTATATGATGTATGTAGAAGGAAATGGAGAAGCGATTTATTACAATCTCGATGAAATAGATGCCGCCCCTTTGCAGCTGACTAAATCGGCCGCTCCTTTCATAACTTTTATGATTCGAGAACGAAAAATTATCCGGATTAAATGGGAGCCGAATCCTGTGTTGGATATTATTCCGATTCCGGATTTATCACCGGAAAATAAGTTTTTGCAAGGTTTTGTGGATTATAATTACCTTCGTCCCAAAAATAAAGAAGATATTTTCGTGAAAACGGAGATGAAAACAGAGGATATTCCTTCGCCGCCTCGAAGGCCGCGGCAAAGTTCTCAACAAGAATAAACAATATGAGCGACATTATTCATTTACTTCCCGATTCGATTGCTAACCAAATAGCGGCCGGCGAAGTCATTCAGCGGCCGGCTTCCGTGGTAAAGGAACTCATCGAAAATTCGATTGACGCAGGTTCAACCGCCATACAATTGATTGTCAAAGATGGCGGACGCACATTAATCCAAGTCGTTGATAATGGGAAAGGAATGTCGGAAACCGATGCCCGTATGGCTTTTGAACGTCACGCCACTTCCAAAATCCAATCGGTCGATGATTTGTTTTCCTTACGAACCATTGGCTTTCGAGGAGAAGCGCTGGCTTCCATTGCAGCCGTCGCTCAAGTAGAACTAAAAACCGCTCGGAAAGAGGATACTACCGGTACTTTGATGCAGGTTTCCGCATCGCAGGTGGATAAACAGGAAACAATTGCAGCCGTCCCCGGAAGTATATTTTCAGTGAAAAATCTTTTTTTCAATGTGCCGGCACGACGGAAATTCTTAAAAACGAACGAAACGGAATTGAAAAATATCATTACCGAATTTGAGCGGGTTGTTTTGGTAAATCCGCAAATTACATTCGCATTTCGGCACAACGATATGGAAATGTTCAACCTTCCGGTTTCTCCTGTCCGGCAAAGAATACTGAATGTATTCGGAAAACGTTTGAATACGCAATTACTTTCTCTGCAAGTCGAAACTTCGTTGGTTTCCGTTTCGGGATTTGTTGGTACTCCCGATTCCAGTAAGAAAAGGGCTCCCCTGCAATATTTTTTTGTCAATAACCGTTATATGCGGCATCCGTATTTTCACAGGGCGGTGATGCAAGCATTCGAACCCTTTATTCCTGCCGGAGAAATGCCCAATTATTTTATCTACTTGACAGTCGATCCGGCAAGTATTGACGTCAATATTCATCCTGCAAAAACCGAAATCAAATTTGAAAACGAGCAGGCAATTTGGTTGATAATCCATTCGGCAGTAAAAGAAACTTTGGCTAAATCCGATGCAATTCCCAGCCTTGAGTTTAATAGAGAAGAGGCTATCAACATGCCGGTTTATACGCAGCAACCGGTTCATACGGGAGCGCCGGCAATTAATTATCAGCAGAGATACAGCCCGTTTACTCCGAAGACGACTTCCGAAGATGTATTGAAAAATTGGGAAAAACTCTATGAGAGTCAACAGTTTGTATCGCAAGAACCGGAAATACCCGTTGAATGGACAGAAGAACGCAGAGCGTTTTTTTCATATAAGGGAAAATATCTTGTTTCAAGTTTGAAATCAGGTTTGGCTATCATCAATCAGCGCAGAGCGCATATCCGTATTTTGTACGACAGGTATTTACAGCAGATCAACCAAAAACAGGGAGTATCTCAAGGA
>Ga0082212_10009119_pt1 | contig 12829 bp, 12 predicted proteins | sample TergutNt197P3_FD_71548 | JGI IMG/M metagenome (GOLD analysis project Ga0082212, IMG submission 71548) | Neocapritermes taracua P3 segment gut microbial communities from Petit-Saut dam, French Guiana - Nt197 P3 | ecosystem: Host-associated > Arthropoda: Insects > Digestive system > Gut ... | reverse complement strand
ATCTTTCGTCGCCAATAGCGAATGTATTGTTTTGTACTTCGTTGACCAACCGGATATCTTTGGCTGCTGCAAAATCTTCGTAGTCAGCAAGCAGATTGGTCGCTATGTGCGGGATATTTACTGTTGAAGGTTCGATTTTCAGTTGCCCCGACTGTATTTGCAACAATAACGTGAAGTTCTGAAAAAAGCCGTACAGTGCGAAAATGTCTTTGTTGATACGGTTCAGACTGCTGCCGGCAGCCACAGGCAGGTTGCCGTGTTCCGCCTCGAAAAGACGGATGCTTTCCGACAACGCATTGATATTGGTGTACACATGGTTGGTGAGGAACCGGAACGACCTCTCCTGATCTTTCATGAGCGCGTCAAGTTGATTTGCCTTATCGCTCATCTCCCTTTGCGATTTGGCAATGCCGGGTTTAAACCTGTATTGAAACCATAGATAAGCCAGTACCAATGCCGCTGTTATCAGTATAGCCCACACCAAAGTTACCGTCTTGAAAACCCTTGAAACGGTCATTTGCTGTTGTCTCCAGTTTCTGGCATCTTCGGCAGCGGCAATCAGGATTTCGCGCTCGGTTTGCAAGGCGTCGATGCGGTTGTTGTACGCCTGGGCGTCAATGGTACGGTTTACTTCCATTAATAAGTCATAATATCCGCACACGGCATCCATATTGCGAAGTTTCCGGTACGAATCAATCAACCCCTGATAGAAATATTTCGACTTTTCGAGGTTGCTGCGGTCGACTGCAATTTTCAGACCTTCTTTAAGAAATTCCACAGCCTCGGCATAGTTATTCCTGAGTAACCATGTCTGCGCCATGGCATTATAACTTTCCATAGCCACGTCCCAAAGGCGCAAACGGTTCGTCGCCATATCGAGAATGATTCTTTGATGGGCGATAGCCTGCTCATAATTCCTTCTTTCTACCGCTATCTGGCTCAAAAGCGTTTGAGCGTCAATCAGTGCAAGGTATTGCCGCGTCTCATACGCCTTATCACTGGCGCTTCGCGCATAATATAAACAACTGTCCACATTTTCATCACGGAACAGTTTGGCAATGTTGAACAATATATCCGCTTTGGTTGAATCGGGCGCTGCATACATGCTTTTCCGCAATTCATCAGCTCTTTCATTCGCAAGAACATGGCCAGCACAGAGCAAGGGAACGAAAAATAATACTATTCGTCTGAACATGGGTTTTGATTAAATGAACTTTTTTGCAAAAGTAATCATTTTTTAGTAGCTTCTGATTATCGTGGTTGTATTTTATATTTTTTTTGAAAATTTCATTGCGAACGAAATGCTGCCATTTTTTTGCAATAACAAAAAAGAAAACTATTTTTGCAACTTCAAAAAAAATAAAGTTTTTTATATTAAATTATTCATTAATAATCATTTATGTTAAATCATTACGAGACCGTTTTCATCGCAACTCCCGTTTTGTCTGACGCCCAGATGAAGGAAACGGTTCAAAAATTTAAAGACCTCATTACGGGCGAAGGAGGCGAAATAGTGTATGAGGAGGATTGGGGGCTGAAGAAACTGGCTTATCCCATCCAAAAAAAGAGTACAGGGTTTTATTACCTCATCGAATTTAAGGCGGACGGCGTTTTCATCAAAAAGTTTGAAACCGAATACCGTCGCGACGAGCGTGTGATCCGTTTCCTGACATTCGCTATGGATAAAAATGCCATCGAATACAGTGAAAAAAGGAGAAATAAGAAAAAAGAACCAATCACAGAAAAAACAAAGGAGGAATAGATCATGGCACATAATCCATCGGAAATAAGATATTTAACCCCGGTCACAGTTGATGTACAACGGAAGAAATATTGCCGTTTTAAGAAAATGGGGATCAAATACATTGATTATAAAGATCCTGAATTTTTGAAAAAATTCCTGAACGAGCAAGGTAAGATTTTACCGCGCCGTCTCACCGGGACTTCACTGAAGTACCAAAGGAAAGTGGCCACAGCCATCAAGCGTGCACGGCACCTGGCTTTGCTACCGTATGTCACCGATTTGATGAAATAAAAGGAGGTTAAAAAAATGGAAATTATTTTAAAACAAGACGTAAATAACCTGGGGTCTAAGGACGATATTGTAGTAGTTAAGAACGGATATGCCCGCAATTTTCTTATACCCAAAGGGTATGCCACAATGGCAACTTCTTCGGCAAAAAAAGTGCTTGCCGAAAACATCAAACAAAGAGCGCATAAGGAAGCTAAAATAAAAGCCGAAGCCGAAAAACTCGCTGCCTCAATGACAGGGTTGAAACTTATCATTGGCGCCAAGACAAGCTCAACAGGAAAAATATTCGGTTCGGTGAATACCATTCAGATAGCTGAAGCCCTGCAGGAAAAGGGATTCGCAATTGATCGCAAGAATATCAGGATACAGGATGAACAAATCAAGGAAGTAGGCGCTTATACGGCTAAAGTCAAGTTGCATAAGGATGTTCATATAGAAATTGATTTTGACGTCATCTCCGAATAATCGTCATGTTAACCGTTGAAAAAATAGGCGGAACCTCCATGTCGAGATTCCACGATGTGTTGCGTAATATCGTGCTGGGAAATCGACCGCCCGACCGGATGTACAACCGTATTCTGGTAGTGTCGGCCTATAATAACGTAACCAACTGGCTGCTCGAACACAAAAAATCGAATCAGCCGGGCATCTACACTAAGTTTTACCACAACGAGGATTACGAAACCGCATTAGACGAGATATGTGGCAAATTGATTGAAATCAACCGCCAGTTTGAAGACATCGGGTTGTCGCAGGCCGAAGCCGATCAGTTCATCAAAAAACGTATCGCACAGGCACGACATTATCTCAACAGCATCGCCAAGGTGATGGCCTCGGGGTATGTTAACAAAGACGACTTGTATTTAGCCGCCCGTGAGATATTAGCCTCCATAGGCGAAGCCCATTCAGCTTTCAATTCGGTAAATATACTGAACAAAAACGGCGTAAATGCTACATTCATTGACCTTTGCGGGTTTTACGATTCGGAGCCGCTTACGATTGATCAACGGATACAGAAAGTTTTCCAATCCATTGATTTCTCAAAAACACTTTGCGTAGCTACCGGATATACCAAAGGAACGGAAGGTATCATGCGCGCTTTCGACCGCGGCTATTCGGAAGTTACTTTCAGTAAAATTGCCGTGGAGGTGAAAGCTGACGAAGCCGTCATTCACAAGGAGTATCACCTGTCGAGCGCCGACCCAGCCATTGTGGGCGAGGACAAGTGCGTACCGGTGGGGCATACCAGTTTCATCATTGCCGACCAGTTGGCGGATATCGGTATGGAAGCCATTCATCCGAAAGCAGCCAAGCCGCTTGAGATGAACGGCATCAACATCCGTATCAAGAATACTTTTGAGCCTGAACACGAAGGAACGCTCATCACGAAAACATACGTCAGCCCCACGTCGAAGGTAGAAATAGTGTCGGGAACCGACAAAGTTACAGCCATCGAGATTTACGATCCGATGATGGTAGGCGAAGTGGGTTTCGATATGCACATCATGGAAAAATTTGCGCAGCACGGCATCAGTTATATACTCAAATCGACCAATGCCAACTGTATTACTATGGTAGTGTGGGACTCTCCTGCAATAGAAGCATTAGCTGACGAGTTATGCCTCCATTACGAAGAAGTGAGGGTAGAACCTGTAGCCATGGTTTGCTGCATGGGCACCAACATTGCCATACCCGGTATGTTGGGACGCGCCGCTAATGCGCTGCACGAACGGGGTATCAATATCGAGGCATTCAGCCAGTCGTTGCGTCAGGTGAACATGCAGTTCGTGATCCGGCGCGAACATTACGAGGATTCGATTATCGCAATGAACGAAACGTTGTGTCTGAAATAAAAAAATGCTCGTAGATAGAAATATACCTGTTATTAATCAAATTGTAGATACAATAGTCTCAATGGTTGCTCCTGATAAGATCATATTATTTGGATCTTATGCAAGGGGGGATTATAGAAAAAATAGTGATATTGATATATTGATATTGAAAAAAGGACTGAAAAATGAACGTGATATTACAAGTCGTTTATACATTGATTTTTTCAACAAAAAAATTTCAACGCCAGTGGATCTTATTGCTATTGATTATGATAAGTATCACAAATTGAACAATGATATTGGTTTTATTTATAAAACAATAGAACAAGAGGGGAAAATCATTTATGAATAATTATCAGGAATGGCTGAAACGGGCACGTAGTAGTTTGGAATTGGCAAAATCATCCAACAATGAATTAGTATATTATGAGGATTTATGTTTTCAGGCGCAACAAGCCGCTGAAAAAGCATTAAAGGGATTGCTTATTTTCTATGGCGTTGAACCTGAAAAGACACATAACCTCTTTATACTGTTACAGGAATTGGAAAAGCATACGGAAATAAATGATGAAACGATAGAAGTCCTGAAATTATACAATTTTGCGGTACAAACAAGATACCCCGGCGAGTATGTTGAAATAGAAAAAGAAGAATATGAACAAAGTATATTGATAGCAGAAAAATGTTTATATTGGGTTGAAGAAAAAATTAAAAAATCAATTTAGAATATGGAAAAGTTGATTCAGTTAAGGGATATTGCAAAAATATATGTTATAGGCGGAACCATTGAGGTTCCCGCACTTTCATCGGTAACCGTTGATATTGAGAAGAATGAATATGTGGCCATTATGGGGCCTTCGGGTTCAGGAAAATCGACTCTGATGAACATCATCGGTTGTTTAGACACGCCAACTTCAGGGACATATATTCTTAACGACCAGGACGTCAGCACTATGGAGGACGACCAATTGGCCGAAGTTCGCAACAAGGAAATCGGGTTTGTTTTCCAGACCTTTAATCTGTTGCCACGCTATAATGCCTTAGACAACGTACAACTTCCACTCATCTACGCAGGCGCTTCCAAGACGGAACGGCAGGAACGTGCAGAGGAAGTGATTGAGCAGGTAGGACTAACCGACCGAATGCACCATAAACCCAACGAACTGTCTGGCGGACAACGTCAAAGGGTTGCAGTAGCACGGGCGCTGGTCGGCCATCCGTCAATTATCCTGGCCGACGAACCTACCGGAAACTTGGACAGCAAAACATCTATCGACATCATGCGATTATTCAGTCAGATACACCGCAACGGAAATACCATCGTGCTGGTTACCCACGAAGAAGATATTGCCCGTTATGCACATCGTATCATCAGGCTCCGCGACGGACTTGTAGAATCGGACGAGGTAAACAGGAACATACGGGTGGATCACTAATCCGGGAAATATTTTTCCATGTTATCCATTAATCCTTAATAGTCGCGCAAAACGAAAAGAACCGTCAATAAAAGGATAGGAAAAACAATCATTTGAAAACGAAAATCACATAACGAATGTAGACGGTTATGAGTGCAGAATACCAGGATAAAAGTATCATCACCTTAGAATTTCCGGAGAACATCCGTCGACGTCCAGGTATGTACATCGGCAAACTGGGCGACGGTTCGGCGCCAGACGACGGCATGTATGTTCTTGTAAAAGAGGTGCTGGATAATTCCATTGACGAATATATGATGGGGTACGGTAAACAAATCGAATTGACCATCGACGAAAATGGAATGATCTCCATACGCGACTATGGACGTGGCATCCCTCTCGGGAAAGTACAGGATGTGGTTTCCAAATTGCATACAGGAGCAAAATTCGATTCGCAGGCTTTCAAAAAATCGGTTGGGTTAAATGGCGTGGGAGTCAAGGCTGTGAATGCGTTGTCGGATCATTTTCAAATTCAGTCGTTTCGAGATGGTCGCACGAAATCAGTAATCTTTTCGCAAGGTCTGCTTACCGAAGATATACCGGAAACCGATACCGAACAGTCCAACGGTACATTAACCCGCTTCCTTCCCGATGAAGTTTTGTTCGGTGCTTTTCAGATATTACCCGAATATATAGAAAAATTGCTGAGAAACTATACGTTCCTCAATACGGGTCTTGCAATTGTTTATAATGGCGTGAAATATGTGTCGCGCAACGGGTTGCTCGATTTACTCGACGAAAACATGAACGCACCCGGCCTGTATGATCCTATACACCTTAAAGGCGAAGATATTGAAATTGCCATTTGCCATGGCATGCAATACGGCGAGGAATATTACAGTTTCGCCAACGGGCAGTTCACCCCGCAGGGAGGGACGCATCAGCAGGCTTTTCGCGAAGCATACGTGAAAACGATCCGTGAGTTTTTCCGCAAGGATTACGAGGCATCCGATATTCGTTCGTCCATTATTGCCGCTGTCAGCATCAAGTTGCAGGAGCCGATGTTCGAATCGCAAACCAAAACAAAACTCGGTTCCAAAGAGATGGCGCCGGACAGCGACCTCACGGTGAACAGGTTCATCGGCGATTTCGTGAAGAAGGAATTGGACAACTATCTGCACCGCCACCCCGAAACCGCCGACGCTATCCGCAAAAAGATTGAAGAATCCGAGAAGGAACGCAAGGAAATATTGAGTATCAAAAAAAGCGTCAAGGAACGAGCTAAAAAGTCCAACCTGCACAACCGCAAACTGCGCGACTGCCGCGTACATTATACCGACGAGAAACATGAAAAATTTCTCGAAACAACTTTATTCATCACTGAAGGCGACTCGGCCAGCGGTTCGATTACCAAATCGCGCGACGTTAATACTCAGGCGGTATTCAGCCTTCGCGGGAAGCCGCTCAACACTTTCGGTATGACTAAAAAAGTGGTGTACGAAAACGAAGAGTTCAACCTTCTGCAGGCTGCGCTTGACATTGAGGCGGACATCGAAAACCTGCGTTACAACAAGGTCGTTATTGCCACCGACGCCGATGTTGACGGGATGCACATCCGCCTGTTGCTCATCACGTTTTTTTTACAGTTTTTCCCCGACCTTATCCGCAAAGGACATCTGTATATTCTGCAAACGCCGCTGTTCCGTGTCCGTAACAAGAAAGATACACATTACTGCTATTCGGAAGAGGAAAAAGCAAAGTCCATGAAAAAATTAGGCGCTGCCGCCGAGATTACCCGTTTCAAAGGTCTGGGTGAAATATCGCCCGACGAGTTTGCCGGTTTCATAGGCAAAAACATACGTTTGGATCCCGTAAATCTCAGTAAAACGGATATGATACAGGAGTTGCTTACTTTCTATATGGGCAAAAATACGCCTGACCGGCAACATTTCATCATTGGCAACCTTCGGATTGAAGAGGATTTGGTGGAAGCGGCTGGATGAGAGAAATTTGAATGTAGAAGTCAGTCTACATTCCTAATTAAGTATAATCTATTTTCTACCATACGGGTAGTGTATTCCTGAAGAAAGGCTTTTATTTTCAATTCTAATTCGTTTTGCACATCGGGCAGTTTTCCGGCAAGATTGTTGGTCATATCGGTGTGTATTTCGTACAAGCCGGTGGTTTTCTGTCCGTCGAACTGCAGCACATAGCGGTCGGTGTATAGTTGATAGGTTCCGTTGGTATAGTTGACGGCAAAGCGGTCGGCGGTTTTGTTCACATCGAAACCAAAAGCGAAATAAGGCAGGTCGTAACCCAGATAACCCAAAATGGTGGGCATCACGTCCATTTGCTGTGCGATACTGTGTTCATAGTTTTTCAGGCTGCCGTCGGGCTTATAAAAGATGACCGGTACGGCAAATGTTTCGGGAGCAGTTTTGTATTCGGGGTGTACAATACCGTTCACGTGGTCGGCCACGATCACAAATAACGTATTGTCGTACCACGGTTGTTGCCGCGCCGTTTCAAAAAAACGACGCATCGAATCATCCGAATACCGGATGCACTTATGTATCGGCAGTGCGCCCTCCTGAAATACGCCGGCGTAACGCGCCGGCACCTGAAACGGATGATGCGAACTGAGCGTAAATACGGTTGTCAGAAACGGCTCCCGGAAAGTTGATATTGTTTTTGCGGTGAACTGCAAAAATTCTTCGTCCCAGATGCCCCAAATACCGTCGTAGTCGGCTTTGTTTCCGTATTCATTCATTTCGTAATGATTTTCGAATCCTATTAACTGGCAAAAAGCCGCATAACCCATGCCGCCATTCGGTTGTCCGCAAAAAAATGCCGTTTCGTAACCTTTTTCCTTGAGCAGAAGCGGCAATGCCCGTATTTTGTTGTCGAAATGCGGCGAAAGCACAAACGGTTCGGGAATTGCGGGAAGGCTGACAAGCGTCGACGCCAATGCGTCAATGGACTTTTGACCGTTGCCATACGAATATTTGAACGTGAGGCTTTGTGCAGCCAATGAATCGAGAAACGGCGTGTAACCCTTGTAGTTACCCTCGTCTAAATGTTTGTTGTAGAACCCCCAGTGTTCCTTGCCAAAACTTTCGAGGATAATAAGTACCACATTCATATTGTTGAATTGAACGCTATCTTCCGGTTGGTGAATGGGTGTATAAATACGCCCTACATCCTGTGCGTCATCAAAATAATGCAACTTAGCAATACCCTTGCGCTCAATGGTTTTGTATATCGAAAACGGCGTGTTAAGCACTAACGGCACATCAACAGGCTCGGTAACATACTGCCCCGCGTTGCTCAGCGTGATTGGGCGCAAACTGAACCGCACGCCGCCGCGAAATCCGGCAATCATCATCCCTGCTCCCAAAACTAACCACACAGTGCACAACGGATAGTAAATAAATGCATTACCGATTCGTATGGATGATTTTTCCAACGGGCGTCCGTATAACCAAACCATCAGGATAATCAATCCGATGAAAAACAACGCTATATACCAGTTTTCGACGAGCGCCTTCGCAAAAATCCCGCCAAGGTTCTCGCCATGCGAAAACTCCCTGAACACATCGAAAGTCGTCCTCCGGAAGGTATACCTGAAATACACCGTATCCATGCAATTGGCTGCCAGCGTGATACCATTGGCGATGAAATAAAGATATTTCGCCGCAGTTTGATACGTGCAGTTGTAGCGAAACCGGAAAGGTAACAGGAACATGATGATATACAGCGCATTGGTGTAAAGAATGGCTGTTGTGTCGAAACGCATACCGCCTATAAACATGGTCAGCAACTGCCCGAATGTCCGTCCGCTGTACAAGTCGTAGTTATACCAGTAAAATACCAGCCGGCACAGCGTATACAGGACGTATATCACCAATATCCGCCTGACGAGTTGGAAATAAAGATTCGATTTGATGGTTTGAAGCATTACATTCCCGGTGGAATCACACTCTGGCATCGTTGTCAACCATTGTACTTTCCGGTTCATCATTGAAATATCTGCTGATGCCTTCCTTGATATCGTCGAGTGAAGGGAATCGCTTGCGGGGCGGTTTATCTGTTTTTGATCCTTTGATTTTACCTTTAACAATAACTTCTTTTGGCTTTTCTTTATCTTCCTGGGGCAGATCCGGGTCATTTGGCAGCGTATTGACAATTGGAGGATAATAGCAGACATATTCAGCCTGATGTTTATCCATATACTCGAAACCCTTCATCAGCAACCCAACGCCGGTAGCGTAACACGGCTCGTTGATGTCTTCCGATTCGCCGGAAAGGTGTTCACCCGGATTACCGATACGCACGTCAAGTCCTGTTCGGAAACGGAATAACTCTTTCAAATGACGGAGCATAGCCCCGCCGCCGGTAATGACAATACCTTGTCCTAATTTTTCTGCACAACCCGAATTTTCAATCTCAAACATTACGCCGTCAATAATTTCCTCCATACGCGCCTGAATGATACTTGCTAAATTTCGCATGGATATTTCCTTGGGGTCGCGTCCCGGAATCCGGGCAGGAATCACTATCACCTTGTTTTCATCGGCAGCTTCGCCCAATGCCATCCCAAACTGTAACTTCACTTCTTCGGCCACCTGCTCGCTCAATCCGCATGCTTCTTTTATATCCTTGGTCACCACAAAACCACCGTATGGGATAACTGCCGAATGACGTAATATATTGTCGTAAAAAACAGCGACATCGGTCGTTCCGCCGCCGATATCCACCAGCGCCACGCCCGCTTCGCGTTCTTCATCGTACAGCACAGCGTCAGCCGACGCCAACGGTTCAAGAATGATGTCCTTGATGGTTAGTCCCGTTTGGGTGATACATTTCTTGATTCGCTTGATAGAATCAATATTGCCCACCACGATGTTGTAATTGGCTTCGAGACGTTTGCCCAACATTCCAATCGGATTGAATATATCCGTTTCGTTATCAACAATATAACTTTGCGGAAGAATGTGAATGATTTCCTTACCTTCGTCAAGCGCAATATTGCCGGCGTCGCGTTTTAACTGCTCTATGTCGCCGGCAGTGATGCTGTCGTCATACGAAGCGCGGTTGATGTAATTGCGGCTTTTCACGATGCGAATGTGCTGTCCGGCAATGCCGACAAACACTTCGGAAAAGATGATTCCCGTCCGGTTCTGTAAATCAATGATGGTGTCGCGCACCACATTCGACGCTTCTTCGGGATTGAGCACCTCTCCCCGCCTGATTCCTTTGGAATCGGAACGGGTGAACCCGACAATTTCCAACTTCCTGTTTTCATTACGCTTCCCCAGCAGGGTAACAATCTTGGTGGTGCCGACGTCTATCGCAGCAACATATTGAGGCTTACCTTCCATTGTATTTTGATTGATTGACATATATTATCTTTTTTCTGTAACTACTTGATTTTCATATTTTAAATTAATCACATTATATGTGTTCCAGCCCTTAACACTCAGTCCGTTGCGGTAGAGCGCTTCGAGTTTGGAAAATTTCACATCGGGCTTGTCGAAAGTCCCGAAAACAATCACATGCGATCCTACTAACGGAATCAGTTCGAAATCGCCGTCTTCATTGACGTAAATCTGCTGTATCTGCGCTTTCCAGAACTTGTTGCCATTGATATACTCAGCCAGTCCGAACAGTTCGCGCATGATGTTCCTCTTTCCGGGAGCGACCTCGGCGGCGAACACATTGTAACTTTTCTGCTCCGGGCGCAGATTGATGTATCCGTTGGCTACCAGCACATGCGCACTGTAACGTCCCGAATGTTGCAGCAATTCACCCTGTTCGTCTAAGTAAAAACTGTCGCCGTAGCGGTTGATAACTCGAACTACGGGCGTCCGCTGCATCACGTCGATATGTACCGCGCCATCGATCGTTTTGTATATATTTGCGCTGCGTATGGGGGCAAAATCGCCCAAACGCTGCTCTATCATGGAGATATTGATGCTGTCAAACAAAATTCCGGCGAGCTTTTGACTACGATTGTCTACCATCTGAAAAATATCCTTTGCGGTAACAAACCGGCTGCGGGCGCTGTCCACTACGTTGACTTCCACAGAGGTACATACCTGTTCGTGTCTCCTTTCGGATACAAAGCCCAGCGCCAGAAAATAGTAGGCGATGACTGCCATCCAGAACAATATGTATAAAAGTCGTTTCATGTTTTATTCATTTGTTTCAGGGATCAAATTTTCATTTTCCGGTATTTTTTTATTTTTTAATGCTTTATCTAACATTAACAATATCTCGTTTACCCCCCTCGACCCTTCTTCGCAAGCATACTGCATATTATAAGGCGCTTCTGTCATATAAAAGTTATACATGGGTATATTTTTCAGTTTTTCTGTAACTGACCAATCCTTTTCTTTCTTCATATCTTCCAGTCTCATATCCATATACAAATCAAGAATTGTTTTAATTTCGGATAAGCCTGAATATATGTCCCATATCGACAGTAATAATTCTTTATCGTTCATTAAACGCATAATTCCGGAAGTTTTAAACATTTCAAAAGCGTTATTGTTAAACGTATATGGGGTATAACCGTAATAAACGTTCGAATAGTGAGAGATACTATCAGGGATTAATGCCTCTTTATTGTTCGACTGTAAATAGTCGGCGTATCTGACATGACGCTGATATACCACCGCGCTTTGGTCAAGAATTTTAAGATTTTCTTCCAACTCCATCCTTAGGGCGTTCAAATAAAGATGCATATCTCTTTTTTCGCTACTTTTGGTAAAGAGATAACTTGCTGATAACGTAATTGCAACACCAATCACAACTACGGAAACTTCGCGTAAATAATTTGATATATCTTTTATATTCAGCATTTCAGTATCAATTATTGATCACAACCCTCAATTTACAAAAATACTATTTAATTATCATTCGCAAAAATTTTATTTTTCAACATTTTTTCAATCGGCTCCGCCAAAGTATCAATGTCGCCGGCGCCTAATGTAAGCAATACGCCTGTTTTCAGGTTGTTCAGCATGTTGATAACTTCTCCTTTTGTACATAGATATTTTTCACCGATGGTCACCTTATCGAAAATAATTTTTGACGTTACGCCTTCGATGGGTTCTTCGCGTGCCGGATAAATATCCAACAGTATCAGCGTATCCAGCAAACTCAAGCTTTGCGCAAACCCGTCCGCAAAATCGCGTGTGCGGGTGTAGAGATGCGGCTGAAAGATACCGGTAATGTGCCTGCCCGGATAGAGTTTGCGCACCGACTCAATGGTAAACCGCAATTCTTCAGGATGATGCGCATAATCATCAATGTATATTATGTCGTCTGTGCGGACACGATAGTCAAACCGGCGCTGTATTCCTTCAAATGAAGCCATGCCGTTTTTTATCTTTTCCGCGTCGGCGCCAATCAGACAGGTTACAGTCATGGCGGCAACACCGTTTTCTACATTCACAAGCCCCGGAACTCCGATATGTATATCATGTATCGTTCCTTGAGGCGTTTGCATGTCAAACAGATAACGGTCGCCGTCCATTCGGATGTTT
>Ga0082212_10009118_pt1 | contig 12829 bp, 15 predicted proteins | sample TergutNt197P3_FD_71548 | JGI IMG/M metagenome (GOLD analysis project Ga0082212, IMG submission 71548) | Neocapritermes taracua P3 segment gut microbial communities from Petit-Saut dam, French Guiana - Nt197 P3 | ecosystem: Host-associated > Arthropoda: Insects > Digestive system > Gut ... | reverse complement strand
TTCTCTGTCTGCTTCAGGTAGTTTTCGCCGGTCTGGAAGCCGATCATCTGCATAATCGCGTTGGTGAGCGTGCCGCCGAATGTGTTGGCGATCTTCACCGGCAGCCCCCGCATCATGCCCACCATGGCCTCGCCGCGGAAACCGTTTTTCCATTCGCCGTAGTCGATCATCTCGTTGCGTATCTCGTCCGGGATGACCCGCTTGGTGCCGTAGAGCGTCATGGCGACCATGTCGTCCACCATGTAGGCGAGGATCATGGGCAGCAGGTGCGCGTACATGCGGGGAATCCCATTGCCGGGCGCTGCCCTCTTTGTCTTGATCATGCCGAAAAAGTATATGCCGACCTGAACCGGTTTGGTGATGTTTTCCGAGGCGATCCACAGCGCCTTGGTGGAAAAGCGCGCGCGCAGCTTTGTGATATAGGAATAGCTGGGGTAGCTGATGAACATGCCGGGGATGCCGTATACCGTGCCGAAGTTGGAAAAATTGAGGATGGAATCGACGTATGTCCCCTTTTGCCCATTGATGTTGAAGCCGTCGATCACCTGCGACAGCATGAACAGAAGCAGGGGGCGGTTGTTCTTCAGGGCGACGATGGATTCCCGTATGGTGGGCGGTTTATCCTTCGCGGCGTCCTCGGCGGTGCCGGCGCTTTGCACCCGCTCCCTGGTTACAATCACATAATACAGCGATATGCCCGCGCTGATGGTCATGGTAATCATGCCCATCCACGTGAACAGCGAACGCAGGTTCACGTTCACCTCCAGGGCTGTGAGCTTGTTGTTGCGTGAGATGACGTCCCGCAGGATGCTGAAAATCTGCTTGGGCAGGGCGCTGCCGAAGGACATGAACTTCGCCTTGGTGATCAGGCTCAGGCGCTCCTGAGGCTCGGGCGTGATGTTGGCCACCATGCCCATGCGGGCGATCTGGGCGATGGTGCCGGTCAGCTCGTTTAAGAGGCCCAACGCGAAATTGAATGCGATCTTGGGCAGGAAGGTGCTGTCCGTGCCCCAGAAGATGTAGGGAAGCATCAGCACCATCAGGGTCATCGGCAGGCCGTAGAGGGGATAGAGCAGCAGATAGGGCCTGAACTTCCCGAAGCGCGTGCGGGTCTTCTCCACCCAGGCCGCCACGAACAGGTCGTCAAGGATGTCCCACACGGTCATGAAGGGCCCCAGCAGCGCCTGCGTGCCCTTGCTGATGTTCAACAGCCTGTCGGTCCACTCCGGGTTCGGGCCGATCACGATGGACGGCGCCGCGTCATACATGATGAAGCCGACTGTTTCCGCCGTGCCCACATACCTGCGCCCCCTGGGCGCCTGCGTTTTTGCCACAGGTAGACCCCCTTTCCCGACTATCATAACACATCCTTCGCGATACCGCAAGATATAACTTGCAAGTTGCCCGAATTTTTGTTAAAATGAGCTGAAAAAGTAAGCTGCGCATGCAACACTTCGCCCCCCGCGGGACTCTTTCGTGGTAAGGAGGGACATTTATGGCGTACGACATAACCATCCTGATCCGGCAGGCGAAGGCCGGCGACGCCGGGGCCTTCGGCACGCTTTACGAATCCATGGCGCGCGATCTCTACCGCTTCGCCCTGTTTTCCCTGGGCTCGGAGCCCGCGGCGCAGGATGCGGTGCAGGAGGCCGTCCTCTCGGCCTTCCGCAATATAGCCGCCCTGCGCAGCGACGAGGCCTTCCGCCCGTGGATGTTCCGCATCCTGCGCAACGCCTGCCGGAAAAGCTTACGGCAGGGCTACGCCGCCCGGACGGAATCCCTGGAGGAGCGCTTCGTTGACGTCGCGGCGAAGGACCCGCCTCTGGGCCGCGCCCTGGAGCTGCGGCAGGCCATCGCCGCCCTGCCGGGGGGTGCGCGTGAGATTGTGCTCATGCACGTGCTGGAGGGCTACGACAGCCGGGAGATCGGGCGGATGCTGGGCTGCCCGCCGGGCACCGTGCGCGCCAGGCTCTCACGGGCCATGGCGAAACTGCGAAAGGAGCTTGACGAACATGAAGAAATCCTATGAGCAAAATAAGCAAGATAAGAATGACGCCGCCTCGTTGCGCGAGGCGCTCACCCCCCTGGACGAACGCTGCCCCCTGCCCGACGCCCTCAATGCCGGGCGCATCCTGCAGGACGCCGCACAGCCGCGCAGAAGCTACGCGGTCCCGCTGCGCCGCGGGCTGGCCCTGGCGATGGCCCTGGCCGTGGTGGTCACGGCGTCGGTGCTGTCCGACCGGCTGAATTTGTTCTCCGGCGGGCCGAACGCCCTCGCGCCGCTGCCCGAGACGCCCGCCGCGCAGGAGGAGACCGACTTCGGCACGAGCTACTACGAGCTGGAGCAGGCCTTCCTGCGCCTCCAAAAACAGGAGCGGGAGAGCAACCGCAACAGCTGGAAAATGGCGGCTGGCCTCGGCGGCATTTTCAATGGGCGCGCGGTGTATGATATGGCTCCGGCTCCGGAGACGTCCCCGGACGAGTTTATGTATGCCGACTTTATAGACTTACGTGAGCACGGCGACACCAACACACAGGTGCGCGGCGTGGACGAGGCCGACATCCTCAAGAACGACGGCGAACACCTCTACTATGTGCAAGGGGGCAGGCTGTATATTGTGCGGCTGCTGCCCGACCTGCGGGTTCTCTCCAGCCTGACCGTCCCCAACTACCGGCAGGACGCGGAGCTCTATATCCAGGGCAACCGCATGGCGCTGGTGTATTCCGAATACCCCCCCGGGGGCGACCCCGCCGCCAGTGTGCAGGTCTACGACATCGCGGACAGGGAGCGCCCCGTGCTGGTGAAGAGCTTCTCCCAGCCGGGCGGCCTGCTCAGCTCCCGCATGATCGATGGGCGGGTGTACCTGCTGTCCACCCAGTGGGCGAATCTGGCCTTCCGCATGAAGGACGGCGTAATCCCTTCCGAAGACATTCTGCCGGTGGTGTATGAGGACAGCCAGCCGCGCATCCTGCCCGCCGGGTGCATCGCCATCCTGCCCGAGGCCGAGGAGCCCGGCTATCTGCTGGTGAGCAGCCTGGACATCGCAAGCAGCCGGTCTGAATCCGAGAGCGCGGCGATCCTGGGCGCGGGCAGCCAGGTGTATTGCAGCACGTCGGCGCTGTTCGTGGCGTTCCAGCAGTACCAGAGCATCACGCCCCTCGGCGGGCCGGCGCGGGCCTGGGGCCTGGGGAACAAGACGACAATCTACAAATTCGACCTGCTGCCCGGCGGCAAAATCAAAGCCGCCGGTACGGGCGAGGCCCCCGGCGCGCCGCTGAACCAGTTTTCCATGGACGAATACCGGGGTTATTTCAGAATCGCCACCACGGGCAACCGGGAAAAGGACTGGGAAACCGTGAACTTCGTCACCGTGCTGGACGGCAACCTGAAACAGGTGGGGGCCATCGAGAACATCGCCCCGGGCGAGCGTATCCAGTCGGCCCGGTTCATCGGCGGCAAGGGCTATATCGTCACCTTCCGCCAAACGGACCCGCTGTTTGTGATCGACCTGGAGAACCCCGCGGCCCCGAGAGTCCTGGGGGAGCTGAAGCTGCCCGGCTTTTCCGCCTACCTGCACCCCTGGGACGCCACGCACCTCATCGGCATCGGACCCGGCGGCGACGACCGCGGCACGGACAACAGCACGAAGGTCTCCCTGTTCGACATCAGCGACCCCGCGCGCCCCAAAGAGATCGACCGCGCGATCATCCCGAACACCTGGAGCGACATCCAGCAGAACCACAAAATTCTCTCCGTGTGCGCCGAGAAGGGGCTGTTCGGCCTGCCGCTGCGCGATTATAGTAACGGCGGCAACAATTTTTACACCTTCCAGGTGCAGGGGGACCGTGTGAGCCGCGGCTGGGCTTTGGACCCCGTCACGTCAACGGAAAAACGCTACCACGACTATTACTACTACGACGACGGCAACCTGCGCGGCACCTATGCCGGCGACATCTGGTATGTGCTGGGCATGGAAGGCATCGCCGCCTACGTCATGGAGAGCGGCGCGGCGGTGGGCACTGTGATGTTCTGAGAACCAAAAAAAGGCCCCGGCAGCGATGCCGGGGTACTTGTATTTTCCCGCGAATTGTGCTACAATTAACATGCACCAATTTGAAGGAGGATTTCTATGAAGCACACGAAACGACTGCTCGCTGTCCTGCTGAGCCTGTTGCTCAGTCTGGCACTGCTGGCCCCGGCGGTATCCGCCGTGGACGCACCCGATCCAAACGCGCCGATTCTCACAAAGCAGCCCGAAGCAACCTACTATCTGAAAGTCGGCAACGCGCTGACGCTGGAGCTGGAGGCTGAGCTGCCCGCGGGCGTGACGGGGGACATCAGCTACGCGTGGTATACTTATAATTGGGCGTACCACCATGAGCACGGCGGCGAAATGTACGAAGCCATCGCTGTTGGGCCGACGCTGGAAACTCCTGTTCTAACCTGGACGGACCTGCTGATAGACATTCTATCATCCGGGGAAAGCACCCGGTACTACGCCGTGGCGGTCAACACCTATATAGACGAAAATGATGAAACGCAAATCGCTTACACACAGTGCATTGTTGAGGTATTCGCCGTGCCCCTGGATCTTGGGCAGTTGGGGTCGTGGGGCCCGTTGCTGATGGGACTGTATGGCATGGGCAGCCTGCTGCTCTCGCCGGTTTCCCTGCTCGGGCTGCTGCTCGTCCCCTTCTCCTTCCTCCTCGGACCAATGGGGCCCATGTTCCTCGGGCCGCTTTTCGCCCCGGCGGCCGGGTTGTTTGCGGCTGTGAAATATTTTTGGGGCTATCTCTTTGGATGACAAAAAACGAACATAAAAACGGAGTGAACACCTAATACGCTACCCAAACGTGTTCTTTCCATTTTCCTGGCCCTCGCGCTGGGGCTGGCGCTGCTCATGATGGCCGGGGTGATTGCCGCCGTGCCTGTCGTGGCCCACGCGGCGGCGGGTTCTATGGTGTTCTAAAGGCTATTGCGCCGTCCGCTCCGTAATTTCCCGGCTGAGCAGGGCGCGGCGCTCCTTGAGCTCGGCGTACATGACCTCGCGGTCCTCTTTGGAAAGGTTGTAGAAGAACTTGGGGATCATGCTCAGAATGTTGCCGGTGACGGCGGGGAAGAAGGTGAACATGCCCCAGACGAAGCGCTTCACGTGGAGGGGCTGGTTTGTGTAGTCCACGCCGGTGCGGAACCCCACCTTGTAGCGCAGCCAGGTGTTGAGCCCGGTGAAGATGTAGTTCGAAATTTTCTCTGCCACGCCTGCCAGGGAACCGATCATAGCCTCGTTGCGCTGGCCGGTCTTCCACTCGCCATAGTCCATGCATTCGTTGAGCAGGTCCTTCTCGATTATGTCGCGCACCTTCAGCAGCGGCGTCCACGTGGCCTCCCAGGCGGCGATGATGGGCAGGATGACCCAGATGTTCGTGAAGTTGTTGTTGATCAGCCCCAGGAAGTAGACGGCGATGCCAAGCATCGGCCTGGTGTGGGCTCCCACGATCCACAGGGCCCGTGTGGAAAAGCGCTCGCGGGCGCGGGGGATGAAGGGGTAGGCCAGGTAGCCGGTGGCCGCCCCGGGGATGCCCGCCACGGTGGTGCCGAAGGGGAACTTCAGCACGGCCTGGTAGTAGGTGTATTCGCCGTCGCCGCCGATGTTGAAGGTGCCGAACAGCTTCGCAAGGGAGATCAGCAGCAGGGGTTTATTCTGCATGACGGCCTTCACGCTTTCACGCAGCTTGGGCTGGTCTATGGTCTGCGGCACGCGCTCCTTTGCCACCAGGGCGAAATAGATCGCCGCGATGCCGGCCAGGATCGCCGTGCCCACGCCGAAGATCATGCAGAGGTTGCGCAGCTTGAGCAGCACCACGGCCTCCTCCATCTTCGAGAAGTTCAGGTAGGTGACGACGGCGTCGAAGATGTAGGCGGGCAGCTTTTTGCCCGAGAAGTTGTTGATGAAGTTGGTCAGGGTGATCAGCTTCGTCCGTTCGTACATGTCGGGCGTGATGGTGGCGAGCATGCCCCCGGCGGAAAACTGGTTGAAGGTGCCCGACGCCTCGCTGAGCACGCCCAGGAGCGCGTAGGCGATAAGCTTGGGCGGGTGGTCCGGCGGGGTGCCCCAGAACAGGAAGGGCATGATGTAGTAGAAGAGCTTGAAGGGCACGCCGGCCAGCAGGCTCAAGAACAGATAGGGCCGGAACTTGCCGAAACGCGTGCGGGTCTTGTCGATGACCGTGGCGAACCACAGGTCGTTGACAACGTCCCAGGGCCCGATGAGGAACGTCTGGATGATCGTGCGCATGCCGAGGTCCAGGTTGAGCACGCGGGAGAGGAACATCTCGCCCATGTCCCCCATCTGGAAGCCCCCGGCCCAGTCGAACAGGATATACCCTACGGTTTCCTTTGAGCCTATGTACCGCCGCCCCTTCGGCGGGCCCTGCGCTTGCTTCGCCATGCGCGCCTTCCCTGCTTTCATCCGAATTAAAATCAGTATAGCACAGCGTGGCGGAAAACACAACAGCAGATTTGTTTTTTCACTCTATTTTTTTGGTATTCTTCTGGCAAGGTATTGACAAAGTATTAACAGGGTGCTATACTGACTTTGGAGGCGGACAAGCACCGCTTACTACTGCGAAATTCGAAAGGAGAATCATCATGTTCATTATCGTACCTACGATCTCCCGCATTCTCGGCATCGCGGGCATAGGCGGCATCATCGCTTTCCTGGTCAACCTGTTCAGCGGCGAAGACATTGGCTGGTGGGATTCCATCACCGGATTTTTTACCGGCCTGTTCTCCTGAAGACGACGTAAAAAAGCAGGGGGCTTAACGGCTCCCTGCTTTTTTGTATAAGTGCTTAGATCACCAGGGCAAGCCACGCGAAAAAGGGGCCGACGATGGGGATGAGCGCCAAGGCGCCGAAGATCAGCTTCAAAAGCCAGCCAACCGGCCCAACGACAGGGAGAATGGATAACATAAGGCGAGTCTCCTTTCAAATGAAATGCTTACAATGCCCGGAGGAACCATACGATCAGCCAGTTGAAGGGCGGGGGGACCGCGGCGCTGAAAAACTCCAGATAGCCGGCCGCGCCGTCGGCCCAGCCGGGGGAAATCAGGTTTGGCAGGAACAGCAGGGCCTGCATGATCCACTGGCTCAGGCCGTTTGGGGCGAACAGGAAATCGGGCATATTCAAAAGCCTCCCTCAAAAGATAAACGGACTTCAGCCCGTCTTCAAATGCAGTATATCGCATGCAAGGCATACTTTTCAAGGCCAGTATTTAAAAAACTGCCGCGTAAACGGCAGTTTTTTAAATAGCGTCGATTTGCGGACGTATTTCGAAAAAGCGTTATTTCCGGATGCGCAGCCCCATGTCATAGATGATCTCCGCGATCTCCCGCGGGGATTCCTTCAGCCCATTTTTCAGCCAGTACTGTATCAGCCCCACCCCGCCGCTGACCAGGAATACATAGGACGGGTCCTCTGTCAGCGGCACCTTTCTGGGGCTGCGTGTGCCGGAGGGGTTGCTCATCCGGTAGGCGGCCTCGAAGAAGCGCTTCTGGAAATAGATGTCGCCGTGCTCGCTCATCAGCACCTTCAGATACCTGCTGTTTTCCACAAAATACATAAACAGGTGCTCCAGCGAGTGCACCGTGGATTCCCGGCCCTCCAGCAGCCTGCCGTCCAGGTCGTCCGTGCCCTGCCGCTGCCATGCCAGTACCTCCTCCTCGATGGAGCACAACAGCGCGTAGATGTCCTCGTAGTGCATATAGAACGTGGAACGGTTGATGTCGGTGTGGGCGCACAGCTCCGTCACGGTGATCTTCTCGAAGGGCTTTGCCTTCATCAGCTCGATCAGGCCATCCGCCAGCACCTGCCGGGTATACTGGGTCTTGCGGCTCTCCCGCATGTCCTTTCGCATGCCGTTCTCCTTTCACGCCGTTCAAAAGCCAACACTGCGGCAGCAATCATACATCCTGTCTATTCTAGCATGCCCAAAGATAAATTGCAATGCCGCCAATGGACAGATTGCCTGCCGAATGTCCGTTTTACGACATTTGCCGCCCGCGCTGACATTGAAACCGGGCCCGGCGCATGCTACAATGCAGTTGGAAGCGGACAGGCGCCGCTTACTGAGGCGAAAGGAGACCGGCAATGGTAACGATTGTTATGCTCGTTACGACCCTGATCAACATTGTGATTATTCCTTTGATCGGCGGGACGTTCTTCAGCTGGATTTTTTTGACGGGCGCAACAAAAGCGGGGGGCCTGAGGGCTCCCTGCTTGTTTTTAAAAAGTGTTGACAAAGCGTGAATGCGGTGCTACAATTAACATACCAACAAAAGGAGGCTGACCATGTTTACAGCTCTGATTACGGCGCTCACGACAGTGCTCGGTTCGATTCTCGTCCCTCTGGGCCTGACTTGGCTCTTCGACTGGCTCACCACCTTGCTCTAAATCATGCCAATCATAAACAGGGGCAGCGCCGCCGTGCAGATGGCTAGCCCCTGTTTTCATCTGGCCTAACCCAGCCATCCCCGCAATTTCGCGAGGATGGCTTTCTCCTTGCGCGAAACCTGCACCTGCGTCATATCCAGCAGCTCGGCGGTGCGGCTCTGGGTCATGGACTTGAAATAGCGGCACTCCACCAGGCGGCGCTCTGGCTCCTCCAGGCTGTCGAGCACCTGCCGCAAGGCGATCCTGTCCGCGATGCCCTCCGCTGGGGAGTCCACCGGCAGGTCCCACTCCTGCCCGCCGCCCTCGTCCCCCGCAGTGAGGGACAGCACCGGCAGCCCCGCGCCCAGCAGCATGGCCGCTTCGCTGGGTTCCATACCTGCCCGCTCTGCCAGCTCGGCGATGCCCGGCTCGCGCCCCAGGGAGGCCGCGAGGGACTCCTGTAAACGCAGCAGGTCGCGGGCCTTTTCCTTTGTGGTGCGCCCCACCTTCACCGCGCCGCCCTCGCGGAACAGGCGCTTGATCTCGCCCAGGATCACCGGCACGGCGTAGGTGGAAAAGGCCAGCCCGCGCCCGGGGTCGAAGGCGTCGGCGGCCTTGATGAGCCCCACGCAGCCCGCCTGCACCAGGTCGTCGAACTCCGCGCCGCGCCCCAGCAGCCTGCGGGCGCAAAGGTAGACCAGGCCCATGTTCTCCTCAACAAAGGCGTTGCGGTCTTCGATTGCTGCGGTCGCTGCGGGCGTGGCTGTCATTGCGCCCGGCCCTTGATATGCTTCTCCAGCGTGACGCTGGTGCCGGCGCCCACCCGCGAGCGCACGCCGAGCTTGTCCATGAAGCTCTCCATCACGGCGAAGCCCAGGCCCGCGCGCTCCTCGCCCAGGGAGGAATACAGCGGCTGGCGCGCCTTCGCGATGTCGGCGATGCCGCAGCCGTTGTCCTTCACCAGGATGCGGATCAAGCCGTCGTCGTAGACCCGGGCCCACAGGGCGATCCTGCCGCAGGTATCCGGGTAGGCGTGGACGATGCAGTTGGTCACGGCCTCGCTCACGGCGGTCTTGATGTCGGTGAGCTCCTCCACGGTGGGGTCCAGCTGGGCCGCGAAGGCAGCTACGGCCGCCCGGGCGAAGCCCTCGTTCACCGAACGGCTCTCGATCTCCAGCTTCATCTGGTTGACAAGGGTATGTTTCATACGTGTGCCGCCTCCCTTTCTTTCTCCCGAGCCAAACTTTTTTGGCTCAGCTTCGCCAGGGCCTGCAGCCCCGAAAGCTGCATCATGCGGTACGCAACGGGGGAGAGGTTCACCACCTCCATCTCGCCGCCAAAGACGCCCAGCTGCTTGTAGCGCCCCATCACCAGGCCCACCGCGGAGCTATCCATGAAGGTCACTTCATTGAAGTCCAGCGTGAGGGTGGGCGGGCGCAGTTTCACCAGGGACTGGTCGATCTGGCTGCGCAGGGCAGCCGCGCTGTGGTGGTCGATCTCCCCGCTCAAATGGGCCGTCAGCCGGCATTTTTCATAGTGCAGTTGCACGGGCATGGGTTGGCCTCCTTTCTGATGTGTCCGGAAAAACTATAGCATGTCCAACGTAAAAAAACGCTCGAATTGTGGGCATAAATATGAAAAGCCCCGCGCCTCGTTGATGAAGCGCGGGGTTGTGTATGCGTGCGGGTCCCTACGGGTTTTGTTTATTCTCCAGCACGGGCCGTTCCAGCACGGGCCAGGTGAAGCAGAAGATACCCCAGCACAGGGAAGCCGCAAGGCCCGGCAGGGTGACGGTCCAAAGGGTGTCGGGTATCACGGCCTCTCCGGCCAGCAGGGTCAGGAGAAGACCTCCCCCGGTGAGCAGCAGGCTCCCGCCCATTGCGATGAACGAAAACAGCCCGGCGAGCTTCTCCATGCTCTTTTTCGCCCAGATGCCGATCAGCAGCCAGAACTGTGGGCGCATCGCCATGCCGAACAGGGCGCCGAAGACGGCGCCTATGCGCATGCCGGTCATGAGAGCGCCCTCCACGGTCCCTCCCGCCGCCGCGGCGCCGATCTCGAAGCCCTGGAACAGGCCGTAGACATACGATCCCATGGTGACAAGCAGCATCACGCCCAGCAGCCATGCCAGGGTTTTGCGGTGGGGCTCCCAGCCGGGCAGGAGGAATTTCAGCAGCACCAGCAGGGCCAGCAGGAGGTTCAGGCCGTCCATCGCCAGATGGAGCGGGTTGGAGGCCCAAACGTCTATGAAGTCGGAGCCGCCCAGGTAGGGCAGCAGCGTCGCCGCGAGCTGGACGAGGGCCATCACGCACAGCAGGCCCAATGCCAAGCCGCGGTTCTTGCCCGCCGGCGGGGCGAGCAGGCCCCTGGGAGCCGGGGGCGGAGGCAGGGGATAGCCGGGTGGCGGGAGATACTCAGGCGGGGGATAGTAGACCCAGCTGTTATTCGGGTTGTCCATCGGTTTCCTCTCCTTCGTTCCTATTTTCTTCCGGCGGACCGGCCAGCACGGGGCGGTCCAGCACGGGCCAGGTGAAGTATAGCATGAACGAGCACACAGCGCCCGCCAGGGGGAACAGGAGGGCCAGCAGGAACCCGAGCAGGTCGATGCTCTCGGCCAGGCGGCTGGTCAACAGGAGGGCGAGGATGCTCAGCAGGGGGATTCCCAGCGAAACGATGGCGAACACCCCGGCGACTTTCTCCATGCTCTTTTTTGTGCACGCGCCGACAAACAAAAATAGGAACGGGCTCATAGCCACACCGAGCAAGCCGCCTATCATGCCATTGGCAATGCTGCCCGCGTGCAAGCCCTGTAGGACGCCATAGACGGTCAGAACCAGGGTGCATGCCAGTGAGGCGCCCAGCAGCCAGCCCAACGTTTTGCGATGGGGCTCCCAGCCGGGCAGGACAAATTTCAAATATACCAGCAGGGTGAGCAGAAGATTCAGGGCGGCCAGGCCGATGTAGAGAGGGTCTGACAGCACGCTGTTGGTCAGACCCCGGTCAGTGACAAAGGGCCGCGCCGTGGAAACCAGCGCGGTCAGCGTCATTACGCACAGCATTGCCAGGGCAAGGCCCTGCCTTTTGCCCGCCGGCGGGACGAGCCGACCCCTTGGGGCCGGCGACGGGGGACAGGGATCCCCTTCGCCCAAATCAGCCTCAGGCGGACCGGCCAGCACGGGGCGGTCCAGCACGGGCCAGGTGAACAGCAGGGCGACATAGCAGCATCCCTGGAGGAAGGCCAGCGCAACAATGTAGGCGGGCAGTTCGGTGGATTCGGGCTTGGACAGGGCGCCGAGAAAATTATTCAGGAGGCTGAAAAGGGTCACGCAGCCCATCACGGCGGCCAGCCTTTCGCCGGTTTTGCGGCGCGCCAGCCCCAGCAGCAGCCATACGTCGGGGTTGAATGCCAGCCCGACCAGCGCAACCGCGGCCAGGGTTCCCGCCATGACCCCCGCCGTGATCTCCTCCGGGGCTTCCGCTGCCGCGTTGCGCACTACGCCAACCATTTCCCCGGCCATGTTGAAGACCAGGCCCGCGCTCAGCATCGTGAACAGTGTGGGGCGGCGCGCGGCTTTGTTCAGCGGCAGGAGGAACAGCAGAAGGACGCACAGGATGGCCGCCTTGCCGCTTATCCACAGCACGAACCCCAGCCGGCCCTTTTCCAGCAAGGCCTGCTGGCCGTTTATGCCCGTGACGGAAAAGACCGTGTACAGCACCAACAGCAGCGCGTCGCCCAGCAGGAATATCAGCGCGAGCGTCCTGTGCTTGCCGGCGGGCGGCTTTTTGAAGTCCACCTTTTTTGTCTTGGGCGGGTAGATGCCCGCGTCCTTTTCCGCAGTGAAGAGCGCGCGCTGCGTCAGCTCGGGGGGCTCCCAGGCGAGCAGGTCGTCGTCCTGCGGGGCATCTGTTTCCTGCGGGGCCAGGGTTTCATCATCCATAAGGTATTCCTCCGTTCACATTTTCGTGAGCTTATCAAGATGCTTCACTTCGTGCAGCTTCGAGTTGATCTTCACGCCCCAGCGCATGGGCGCGGGCTCCAGGCGGCGCGCCACGCGTCTCAATTGTTCGGGAATGGCGATGTGCTGCGGGCATTTTTTCTCGCAGGCGCCGCAGTTGACGCAGTTGCGCGCGCTGCTGCTGTCCTTCCCGCCGGCGATGTTCATGCCGGTGGTGTACTGCGCGAAGCCCGTGAACAGGTCCACGGCGTAGCTGGCGTTGTAGGCCGCGAAGGCCCCCGGGATATTTACATTTTTGGGGCAGGGCATGCAGTAGTTGCAGCCCGTGCAGGGGATTTTGTAGGCCTCGCGCAGGATTTCCACAAGCTTTGGATAGGTGGCCCGCTCCTCCGCGCTCAGGCAGCCGGGGGCGGCATTTTCCGCAGTGGCGATGTTGTCGTCCA
>Ga0082212_10009117_pt1 | contig 12830 bp, 8 predicted proteins | sample TergutNt197P3_FD_71548 | JGI IMG/M metagenome (GOLD analysis project Ga0082212, IMG submission 71548) | Neocapritermes taracua P3 segment gut microbial communities from Petit-Saut dam, French Guiana - Nt197 P3 | ecosystem: Host-associated > Arthropoda: Insects > Digestive system > Gut ... | reverse complement strand
ACTGGGGAGTTTCCGGACAGTATGCAATATATGGTCAGCGTAGATCCGGGCAGAGGGGTGAGGCGTATGGAGTTGATTTTGGACAGGGAAAATTTTCCGGAGCGAACCCTTTCGGTGGTTATGCCTGCCAAGGTGAACAGAAATCTGTTTGCCCATTATGTCTATCGGGCAGAACAGCAATATGTTTACGAAGGTGGTATTCGGGTCTCCCTACTCCCCCCGGCAGTGGTTACGGCAGAGCGGCGACCACCCATGCGGTCGCAATACTATGTAGAACCGAGCAATACCCTCACCGAGGAGCAATTAGAAAAGATATACGCCAACGATATTCTCAACCTGTTACAGCATTTTCCCGGTGTACACGCCTTTCGCAAATCCCAAAAAATCACTACTCCCTTGGAAATTAATATTCAAGGAGAGAAAAATCCTCCCATACTGGTGGTGGATGATATCTACCGCGATCTTGAGTACCTGAATGAAATCAATGTACGGGACATTGCGCAAATTGACATATTGAAAGGTGCGGACGCTTCTATTTTTGGTATGCGGGGTATGGGAGGGGTTATTGTAATTCACACCAAAAATGCCGACTTTATAGACAAAACATTTCCCCCCCCTGCCAACATTAAAATGGCTACCCCCTTAGGTTATCAACAGCCTGTAGAATTTTACGCACCTGTATATGACACGCCCGCAAAGCGCAATGCGCCGCTCCCTGATCTGCGCACCACTATCCAATGGCAACCGGTGGTGCAGACGGACCGTCAAGGCATGGCGTCATTTGAGTTTTACACCGCCGACGAGCACACTTCTTACACGGTGGTCATAGAGGGTTTGGGCAGCAACGGTCAGATAATCCGTCATGAAGCAAAGTTGTGGAAAAAAGCGGACAACATTACTATAGGGCAGCTATACAACTGACGGACACCACACCCTCAAGCCGCACTTATCACAGAATGGTTTACGTGCTGTGCACACATACCGTCCATGCAAGATGAGCCAGTGGTGAGCCACTCCCAAGAGATGGGGTGGGATAATTGTGTTTAGGTCGCGTTCCACCTTTTCGGGTGTTTTGCCCTGCGACAATCCCAAGCGATGCGACACCCTAAAGACATGGGTATCGACCGCAATCACCGCCTTTTTGAAGACGACGGACGCCACCACATTTGCCGTTTTGCGCCCCACGCCGGGCAGTTTTTGCAATTCATCGGGGTATTCAGGAACAACGCCGCCAAAGTTGTGCACCACCATAAATGCCATACCTACAAGATGTTTTGCTTTATTATTGGGATACGACACCGATTTTATCAACTCATAAACCTCCCCCACAGATGCTTGTGCCATTGAGGTAGCATCGGGAAAACGTTTAAAGAGCGCCGGCGTTACCAAATTCACCCGCTTATCTGTGCATTGAGCAGACAAAATCGTAGCCACCAACAACTCAAACGGGGTTCCATAATCGAGTTCCGTCTCAGCCACCGGCATATTCTGCGCAAACCAGCCAAAAATCTCTTGATGATGTGAATTCAATCGCCCTGTCGCCTAAACTATAAAACCATCAAACTACTCATCCACGTCAAATTCTATCTCTTGCTGCATCTCAAACTCAACACACCGCCCTCCTTCGCATTTGAAAAGGCGACCGGGGAATCGCTGCACCATCCCAATATTATGCGTTACCATAAAGACCGTTAGTCCATGGGCTTTGTGCAATTCAGAAAATAGCGACATAATCCCTACCGCCGTCTCTTCGTCCAAGTTTCCTGTAGGCTCATCGGCTAAGATAAGTTCCGGATTGTTGAGTACGGCGCGTGCAATGGCAACCCGTTGCTGCTCTCCTCCGGAGAGTTGGTGTGGCATTTTATGGCTCTTATGTTTCATCCCTACCTTATCCAGCACCTCGTAAATACGCTGAGCCATCGCCTTTCTACTGCGCCAACCGGTAGTGCTCAACACAAACGCCAAATTATCAAAAACCGAACGCTCCATCAAAAGTTGAAAATCCTGAAAGACCACGCCTATTTTCCTGCGTAATGCAGGAATTTGCTTTGCCTTTATGCGGCAGAGGTCAAATCCGACCGCTGTTGCCGCTCCTTTTGAAACAGGAATCTCTCCAATTAACGCTTTTACTAAGGAGGTTTTGCCGCCACCCACTTTTCCCACCAAATAGATCCACTCTCCTTTTACCACAGAGAGGGTAACACCGGAAAGTATTAAGTTTTGATCCTTAATGATATCCACGTTTTCAAACGAGACAAGAATTGAAGAATTTTCCATTTCAGGTAGATTTGTTGATACATTCGACCACAAAGTTAAGCAAAGATATAAATTATATGCAGGATTGGTACTATTTTTGCAAAAAAAAAGACCATGACAAACCCGATGATACGATATTCTCTATCTCTGTTACTCGCTTTTGCCCTTCTTCTCTCCCGTGGAGTTTTGGATGCCCAACAGACTGATTATTTGATTCATACTTCCTTTGAACAAGCGCTCTCCCTATATAATCAATCATTCTATTCGCTTGCAAGGGAGCAATTCAAACGTTTGGAACAATCACTGCCCGGAGAGCAATCATTGCAAAAGGCTACTGCAAGAGGTTACACTATCCTTTGCAATATTGCCCTGAAAAATGAAGGAATAGAGGATGAAATCGAAGTATATTACAGAGAGTATCCCTTTTCAACGCTCATTCACGAGATTTGGTTCCACTTGGCAAACAGTCTCTTTGCAAATGAAAACTACGAATCGGCGCTTCACTACTACCAGAGGTGCGATGATGGCTATTTTGGAGAGGAGCAACGCTCGGAACTCGCTTTAAAATTGGGATATGCGGCATTTAAAACAAATCAGTTTCCCCTTGCTGTTCAAAATTTTTCGCGTGTCCTGTCGGAAAAAGTCCGCGACTACGACGCCCCTTCCATTTACTATTTAGCCTATATCGATTATCTGAATAACGATTTTACTAAAGCCGTTGAGGGGTTTACCAAGATTGCGGGAGATGCCCGTTTTGCTCAGGCTGCACCCTACTACATCCTGCAATCGAGATTTTTGCTCAAACAGTATGAGCAGGTTATTTCAGAAGGCAAGGCACTCTACGCTACATCCGAAGGCAATGAAAGAGTTACCATTGCCCGCATCTTGGCAGAAGCCTCCCTATCTTTACACCAGTTGCAAGAGGCGCAGCAATACTTTGAAGCGTACCAAAGAGATACCCCCACCCTATTGCGCGAAGACAACTATCTTGCCGCCATGATAAATTATGCGCAAGAGCGTTTTTCGGATGCCATTCCTTTTTTTGAAAAAGCGGCGGAAATACACGACTCGCTGGGACAAAATGCGCTCTATTATTTGGGAGAGACCTATGTCCAGACGAAGAACAAAATATCTGCTCTCGACGCTTTCCGTATAGCCTCCTCCCTCGATTATGACCTCTCCATTACTGAGGACGCCCTCTTCAATTACGCCAAGTTGTCGTTTGACCTGCACAACTCTATCCTCTCTTTTAACACCTATATGGAGCGTTTTCCCAACAATAAAAGGACCAATGAAATCCAGAGTTATATTGCAGATGCTTATCTCTTGAATCAAGACTATCGGAGCGCCCTGTCCGTACTGCAAGAGATACACAATCCCGGACGCTCTGTACTCGAAAAGTTGCAACGCGCCTCCTTTTTGCGTGCCATGCAACTTTATCACTCAGGCTCGTATAGGGAAGCAGAACAACTTTATAATCAAGCAATTAATTCAGGTGGACAACTCTCAGACGTTACGCTTCTCGCCACCTACTGGAAAGGAGAGTGCCTCTACCAAAGCAGCCAATATCAGGAGGCTATCACCACATGGAACACTTTTCTATCGACTCCCGCAACCGCTCTTGCACCAAACGAGCGAAGAACAGCGCTCTTCAACATTGCCTACGCCCACTTTCAATTAGGGGATTACACACAGGCAGCGCAATACTTCTCCGCTTATCTCGAAAGAGGCAATGCGCAAACCCTTGCCTACTATACAGACGTCCACAACCGGCTTGGGGATTGCGCCTTTTTATCAAGACAGTATGAAAAAGCGATTATCCATTACGGGTTAGCCGTTGAGCCTAACGGTCTCCTTTCCGATTACGGTCTCTACCAAACAGCATTGGCGCAGGGACTCCTTTTTCAACAAAGGCAAAAAATGACCACCTTACAGCACCTTATTGAGGCGTATCCCTCAAGCACGCTTGTTGTCCCTGCCATTTTTGAACTTGGGCGCACTTATGTCCAAACAGGCGCCTACTCCACTGCGGAAACTATCTTCAACTCATTGATACAAAGAGAGGACGCAGCACAATTCTATACCAAAGCGATCATCGAATTGGGGCTTATTCAAATCAACCTCAAGAGGGCTGACAGGGCGTTAGCCTACTACAAAAAGGTGCTGGAGGAGTATCCCAACTCCCCCGAAGTCGATAACGCCCTTGCGGGCATAGAAAACATCTATCAAGAGCAGAACAATGCGCAAGGCTACTTCGACTACATTGCCAAATTGGGCATCGACAGCGGCATAAGCACGGATGAAAAGGAGCAGATGCTCTTTAATGCAGGTGAACAGTTATTCCTGAATGGCTCTTATAATGAGGCACTCAAATCCCTCAAATCCCTCTTGGCGAACTATCCTAACGGAGCAAAAAGTTCCCAGGCTCATTTCTACATTGCCGAAGCGCTTCGCCAAAGCGGAAAAGAGGAGGAGGCTGCTGATGAATATCTCGTTGTAATGCGAATTGGCTCAGGCTCTTTTGTAGAGCAAGCAACCGTACAGTATGCCCGTATTTCATACCGATTGGAAAAGTACGACGAAGCGACCAAAGGCTACGAGACGCTCTCAGGAATAGCCATTTTAGAGAACAATAAAGTAGAAGCTGAAATTGGAAAAAGCCGAAGTTATTATCAGGAGCAGCGGTACGACCACGCAGTATCTCAGGTGGAAAAAACATTAAAAATAAGAGGATTACAGCAGAATATCATACAAGAACTCACCTACATAGAGGCAAAATCGTACATGGCGCTCGGTATGCGCGAGGAGGCGATGGTGCTTTTTCAAAAACTCTCATCCGAAATCTACTCCCCCGTTGGCGCCGAATCTGCCTACCTTCTGATTCAGGACGCCTATAATGCGGGAGATTTTGAAAAGGCAGAAGAGCGGATTTACACTCTCTCCGATAGCGATACACCTCAACACTATTGGATAGCACTCAGTTTCATTGTACTGGGAGATATTTACGCCGACCGTGGCGAAACGGTTCAAGCGTTAGCCACCTATCAAAGTCTGCTCGATGAATACAAGCCCACAGAATCCGATAATATTCACGACATTGTGCGCCTGCGTATCGAAAAACTTAGAAATCGCTAAAATTTATGAGAACTACATTCAAAAATATGGGAGTTCACCTCCTCTTTGCCGCCGCCATCTGCATCTCTTTTCCGCTGTATGGGCAACAGCAGAACATCATCAACCCCAGAGTAGAGGTACAACGCGATTATGAGGGGCGCATGATAGAGTTGACCAAGCCCAAACTCCCGGTGTTCATTCCCGACTCCATCTCAAAATTTAATATCGAACTCGATTACACCATTTTCGACAAACCATACCACGACCTCTACTCCTTTATTCCCCTCCCTTCGGTACACCTGTCAAGCCCCAAGGAGACTAAACAGCCGTGGGCATACCTCCGCTTGGGTACGCTTTTTCAGACTGCTCCCGAAGCCGATATATTGATACAGGCGCCTCTTTCCGAATTGTCTGCTTTGCTGCTGAGTGCTCAACACCGCTCTTTTTGGGGAAAATCGCCCCGATACCAGCAAGCAGGAACCACCATTGCAGACCAAATGAAAAATAGAACGGATATTCGCTACACCTTGGATTGGGAAAGGGTGCACTTTGAAATTGGAGGGGGATATAACTATGACTATCACACCTATTACGGTATTGCTCCCTTCTATCCGAATTCATTCGACCCCGCCAACCTCAGCAGCCGTTCATTTATGCGCGACAGTATGGCGCATGCATTCGGCATCCTTAAGGCAGACCTCTCCCTTTCGTCTCTAAGGAGCATGAAAGAGGGCATTGAGTGGAACTTCTCCTTTGGTTGGAGCCAGTTAGAAGATAGAGCGCGCATGTGGAATGTGGCGGGAGTTCCGGTCATTCGAGAGAATTTGATTCGCTTTCATGGGGATGTTGGAGGGCGCTTTAGACCCGAACAACTCATTGGACTCTCTCTCGACGGATCCTTCTCCAACAACCTGAACAGCGCTGAATTTGACTGCGGCGTTTTTTCGATTCATCCCTATTATCAACTCCACAAAGAGCGCTTTACGCTCACCACAGGGCTTATCTTATCCTGTGTGCTCAACTACAAAAATGACGATTACATCAAAACCAACAAATTCTTTATCTATCCCAAAATAGAAGTTTCTTATGACATTTTCCCCAACCATCTGACACTCTACGCCAACCTTAGAGGAGAGAGCCGACACAGCCCCTATCAATCACTTCTTGCGGAAAATCCATGGCTCTCTCAAAACCTCGAACTCCGCAGCAGCGATATACCGTGGAGCATCGAAGCGGGCATAAAGGGGAAAGTGGCAAAACATTTGGGTTTCAATCTATATGGACAGTATGTGAAGACCAACAATCAATATTGCTTCGTAAACGGATTCTATATTGCAAACCTGCACAGAGACACCCCCTACTTCGTCCCTCTCTATAACCTCTTTGCACCACGCTACGCTACCGAAGAGCGCCTCTCCGCCGCCGCCGAATTGAATTGGAGCAGCGCGCCACTGTCGATTCGCCTGATTGGAAAATACCACACCTATACCCTCTCTACCAAAAATCCAGCCTATCACAAACCCAAATATGAATCGAACTTTTCAGTTCGTTATCAATGGCGCGAGCGCATTATTGCCACTGCAAACGTCTTATATAGAGGAGGTGTGTTTGCCCCTGCTCTTTTGAATCCATCTGAATTTCCCTCTTCAACATATCATGGAGGTCCACACACTACCAAAATCAACGATTTTACCGACATCGGACTCAAATTAGAGTATCGCTTTGCATCGTGGTTGGGACTCTATGTAGAGGGAAAAAACGTACTCAATGCAGAGAAACAGTATTACCTCATGTACTACGAACCCGGCACACTCATCGGGGGAGGGATGACTTTCAGTTTCTAAGAGACAGTTTCCAAAGATATCAACATATATTGTTCATAACCATGTTAAGAACTTTTTAATAATGACTTTGGGACTATTGCCCTTTTTCCCTACTTTTGTTCGTTTGAAGAATGTGGAAGATGACCAAAAAGAATGAATATTCAGCAGAGAGCATTCAGGTGCTCGAGGGATTGGAGGCGGTAAGAAAACGTCCCTCCATGTATATAGGCGATATTGGATCCAGAGGGCTGCACCACCTTGTGTATGAGGTGGTGGACAACTCTATTGACGAAGCGTTGGCAGGCTACTGTTCCTTGATTACCGTATCCATCAATGCCGACAACTCCGTTACCGTTACCGATAATGGTCGAGGTATTCCGGTGGATATGCACGAAAAGGAGGGGAAGTCGGCGCTCGAAGTGGTGCTGACCATACTCCATGCAGGAGGTAAGTTCACCAAAGACAGTTATAAAGTTTCCGGTGGTTTGCACGGCGTGGGTGTCTCATGCGTAAATGCGCTCTCCGCTATGCTCATTGCCGAAATTCACCGCAACGGAAAGATATATAAACAGGAGTATATTCGCGGTGTTCCTCAAACGGAAGTGTTGGAAGCAGGTTTGACCGACAGCACAGGTACCATCATCACTTTCTACCCCGACTCCGAAATCTTTGTACAAACGACCGAATTTAGTTACGAAATCCTTGCTGCACGTCTGCGTGAGCTGGCATTTCTGAACAAAGGGGTTCGCCTCTCTATCACCGATAACCGTGAGCCGGAGTCCGCAGAGAATGGAGATGGCGAAAATGGGAACGGAACCGCCCGCCACAGCGAAGTGTTCCACTCCGAACAGGGGCTCTTTGAATTTGTTGCCTATTTGGACGGCAACCGCGAGAAATTGACCGAAAAACCCATCTATTTGGAGACCAATCGAGGGGGATTCCCCATTGAGATTGCCATGCAATACAACACAGGGTTTAGTGAAAACCTCCACTCATACGTAAACAATATCAACACCATCGAGGGAGGGACACACTTGAGCGGATTTCGCAGGGGGCTTACCACCACCCTCAAAAATTATGCTGAGAAGAACGGGTTTCTCTCCAAACTCAAATTCGATATCGACCCGTCTGACTTTAGAGAGGGTCTGACCGCTATCATCTCCATAAAGATTGCTGAACCACAGTTTGAAGGACAAACCAAAACCAAACTGGGCAACAGCGAGGTGGTTGGCGCCGTATCGCAAGCGGTATCTTCTGCTTTAGAAAACTATTTGGAGGAAAACCCCAAAGACGCCAAATCTATCATCGACAAGGTTATTTTAGCCGCCACTGCCCGTCATGCCGCCCGCAAGGCGCGCGAAATGGTGCAGCGCAAATCGGTCATGTCGGGGTCGGGACTCCCGGGAAAACTCGCCGATTGCTCCGATCGCGACCCCTCCAAATGTGAAATCTACTTGGTAGAGGGCGACTCCGCAGGCGGTACCGCAAAATCGGGACGCGACCGCACTTTTCAGGCAATTCTTCCCCTGCGCGGCAAGATCCTGAATGTAGAAAAGGCTATGGAGCACAAAGTGTTTGAAAATGAAGAAATCAGGAATATCTATACCGCATTGGGCGTTACCATTGGTACGGAAGAAGACAGCAAAGCGCTTAACCTTTCCAAGTTGCGCTACTACAAGGTGATTATTATGACAGACGCCGATGTCGATGGTAGCCATATCTCCACCCTCATCCTCACCTTCTTTTTCCGCCACATGCAAGACCTTATCAAGAACGGACACGTCTATATTGCCACCCCTCCTCTCTATTTGGTGAAAAGAGGAAAAGAGGAGCAATATTGCTGGACGGAGGAGGAGCGCAAAGCAGCGATTGAAACCATTGGAAAGGGAAGGGAGAGCGGACTCCACATTCAACGCTACAAAGGGTTGGGAGAGATGAATGCCATTCAACTTTGGGACACCACCATGAATCCGGAAAATCGACTTTTGCGCCAAGTTACCATAGACAACGCCGCAGAAGCCGACCGTATATTCTCGATGTTAATGGGAGACGAGGTGCCCCCCAGACGTGAATTTATTGAACAACATGCTAAATACGCCAACATCGACGCTTAAATCGGGACTACTGACAGGAATCCTGCTCTGTGCTCAAGTGGTCTGTGCCACGGTCGGCAATCCTCCGGCTTCTCCCCCTATGTCCATCCCTGTGATTCTACCCGAAAGCGCCCTTATCGTTACCCCCTATTACACCCCCGTTGACCCCGACAGCCTCCCTGTCATCTACGACGATTGCCGCTTGAACCGTTTTGACGACCTCCCCGAAGAGTACGACAACTGGGACGAAGCCTCCATCAATCCCTACGGCATACGGTTAGTCGATATGACGGACACCGTTAAAATTGATATGAGGGGTTATTTTCCACCTTCCCAAAAATATGTAACCTCCAACTTTGGTTTTCGCAGGGGACAGTTTCACTATGGGATAGACCTAAAAGTACACAAGGGAGACAGCGTCTTTTGCGCCTTTGACGGACAAGTACGCCTTACCAAATACCAGCGCGGGGGATACGGACAATATGTAGTGGTACGTCACCAGAATGGATTGGAAACGCTCTATGCTCATTTAGACAAAACTTTTGTTACCCCCGGACAGGCAATCAGCGCAGGCGAGGCACTGGGTTTGGGCGGAAACACCGGTCGCTCCACAGGTTATCACCTCCATTTTGAAACACGTTATCTGGGAAACGTGATTGACCCAAACGACTTGTACGACTTTACCGAATATAGCGTAAAAAACGATATATTGTGGCTCTCCGCAGCAAATTTTGAATATGTAAAAGAGGTGGAAAAAGTTCGTTTTTGGACTGTTAAACAAGGTGATACGCTTGGTAGAATTTCTTCGAGAACCGGTGTGTCCATCGCCCGCCTCTGTTCCCTCAACAACATAAAAAAGACGAGCATTCTCAGAATTGGGCAAAAAATTCGCTACTCTTAGAAATTGTTTCTCACAAATTTAGACATTTTTTTTACCACCTTGTGAACCTCATTAAAGAATTATTCTTACCTTTGAAAAGTAAAATCTGATACTATAAAATATTATACCATTAAAACCCATAACTATGGATATTTTTACACGAATACAACAAGACGAAGGAGGTCCCTTGGGACAATACCGCAAGAGGGCGCACGGCTACTATATGTTTCCCAAATTAGAGGGAGAGATTCAGCCCTATATGCACTTTCAAGGAAAAGAGGTATTGGCTTGGACCTTCAACAACTATTTAGGGTTGGCAAACCACCCCGAAGTGCGCAAAATCGATGCTCAGGCAGCTGCCAAATGGGGATTGGGCTACCCGATGGGTGCCCGTATGATGTCTGGACACACCTCATTACACGAACAATTGGAACGTGAATTGGCAGACTTTGAAAAGAAAGAAGACGCCTATCTCTTCAATTTCGGTTATCAGGGGATGATTTCTACCATAGATGCACTGGTAACTCGGCACGATGTTATTGTGTATGACTCAGAAGCGCACGCCTGCATTATGGATGGCGTAAGGCTTCACTTGGGACAGCGTATTGTCTATCCCCACAACAACATTGAAAAGTGTCGAAAATCGCTTGAACGCGCCACCAAAATCACAGCAGAAACAGGCGGCGGCATCCTCCTCATCACCGAAGGCGTGTATGGCATGACGGGAGACCTTGGAATTTTGGATGAAATTTGTACCCTCAAAAAAGAGTTCGATTTCAGAATTTTAATTGACGACGCCCACGGTTTTGGCGTGATGGGCGCCGATGGTTGCGGAACCTCCCAGCACTATGGCGTGATGGACGAGGTTGACCTCTATTTTGGCGCCTTTGCCAAGTCTATGGCAGCCATCGGGGGATTTGTGGCTGGACCCAAAGATGTGATTAACTACCTGCGGTATAACTTGCGCTCGCAAATCTATGCCAAGTCGCTTCCCATGCCCTTGGTAGAGGGATTGCTCAAACGACTCGATATGGTACGTACCCAGCCTGAGTTGCGCAAAAAACTGTGGACAGTTACCCGTGCCCTGCAAAAAGGGTTGCGTGAACGCGGCTTCGATATTGGAAAAGCGGAGGCGTGCGTTACTCCGGTATTCCTGAAGGGGGGAGTAGGAGAGGCTACAAGTATGTTGGTTGACCTGAGAGAAAACCACCATATATTCTGTTCAGTGGTCGTCTATCCGGTAGTACCCAAAGAGGTAATCATGTTCCGTCTGATTCCCACTGCAATGCACAATTTAGAGCAAGTACAATATACCTTAGACGCCTTTAGCAAAATTCAGGAACGGCTACAACAGGGCGCTTATAAGAGCGATGTGATTCCCGATAAAGCCACAGACAAATAGTGAAAAACAAAGTAGTCATCATCACCGGCGCCGCTTCGGGCATCGGCTTGGCTCTTGCCCGCGCCTTTGCCACTCAGGGCGCCCGCCTTTGCTTGGCAGACCAAACCGCCGATAAGTTGACGGCACTGCATCATGAACTCACGCAAAAGCACCAAGGGATAGAGGTGTTGTCGGTGCACACCGATGTTGCTGTGGAAGCACAATGTAAAGCGATGGTGGAGGCGTGTGTCGCTCGTTTTGGGGGCATTGATATTCTGATTAACAATGCGGGCATCTCCATGCGGGCGCTCTTTATCGACCTACATCTGTCGGTTATCAAGCGGTTGATGGACGTCAATTTCTGGGGAACCGTTTACTGTACAAAATTCGCCCTGCCTTGGCTCCTAACCTCAAAAGGCTCTGTGGCGGGCATGATCTCCATCGCCGGCTTAAAGGGTTTACCCGCCCGCACCGGTTACTCTGCCGCCAAATTTGCCATTCGGGGATTTTTGGAGACGCTCCGCATTGAACACATAAACGAAGGACTACACGTAATGATTGTTGCCCCAGGATTTACCGCATCAAACATTCGCTTTACCGCGCTCACCGCAGATGGTTCCCCGCAGGGAGAGACGCCCCGAAATGAGGGAAAAATGATGCCTGCTGATGTAGTTGCCCAACACATTATCAAAGGAATACGAAAGCGCAAAAACCAAATAGTATTAACACTGCAAGGTAAGGCGTTGGTCTGGGTAAACAAGTTCTTTCCCCATTTTGTTGACCGTATGGAGTACAAAGTGATGAGCCGCGAGCCTGACTCCCCGTTAAGGGGAGATGGAAGGCGTTAGGAGACTGCTTTTATCTATGAATTTTATTCTTTCACCCCTCTTTCTGCCGCTTTTTTCACCCTCCCGCAACATAGGCACCGCCATACTTTGGTCAGAGCGCAAAAATCGTCAGGAGATATACGCCAAATAACTTCGTTAACCATGTACGGTTTCTAAGAAACTGTTTAAATTTGTTACCGAAATTATTTTATGCCTATTGTCAGTCGATTTTTGATGCCCTCCGACTAAGGCATAGTGGCGACTATGGTGCGGGAGGAGAGCGCGAAAAGCGGCGACAAGAGGGATGAAAGATTGAGATTCATAAATTTAAACAGTTTCTAAGAACGTCTTGATATTTTCGGCGATTTTAGCCACTAAAAGTTTCCTTGCCTCGGCGCTTGTCCAGGCTACGTGGGGAGACAGAAGAAGGCGGTGTTGCTCTTTGACGCCGTAAAA
>Ga0082212_10009116_pt1 | contig 12831 bp, 3 predicted proteins | sample TergutNt197P3_FD_71548 | JGI IMG/M metagenome (GOLD analysis project Ga0082212, IMG submission 71548) | Neocapritermes taracua P3 segment gut microbial communities from Petit-Saut dam, French Guiana - Nt197 P3 | ecosystem: Host-associated > Arthropoda: Insects > Digestive system > Gut ... | reverse complement strand
CTGGGTATACTCGCTCTGGTACAGTTGCGGTAATCTGCTTATGGTCCCTGCCGCTCCGCTGCTTTGCCCTTTCGCACTGGTAAGCTGGTACAAATCATCGTACTTGTATTGCTGGCTTGTCGTGTAGTCGTGTGCGGTATTGGTGTAGCTTTCTACGTTCCCCACGGCATCCAGTGTATACTCAATGTCCTGGTAGAGCAAGTCTTGCTGCCCTTGTGTCTGTATGCCCTTAAGCCACCGCCGCTGGGGGTCGTAACGGTACGTTGTCTTGACCCCGTTCCCATACTCTATGAACACCCGCTGGCCAAACTCATCATACCCGATGGCTTGCACATAGGTAAAGGAAACCCTGTTCCGCTCCCCGCTCACGCGTGTTACCTGGCCGCCCCCGTTGTATGCATAGGTTACCACTTCCTCTTCGTCCCCCCCTTCTCCAAAGGTTATGCGCTCCAGCTGTCCCAGGTAGTTGCTGCGGTACCCCATCCGGTACGGTCTCCCGCCCGGCTCACGCTGTTTCCGTACCTCATCCAGGTGCATAATGGTCCGGGTCTCGGCGGTGGTTTCTCCCAGCAGCCCGTATTCGTACCCGGTATGGCCGCTCCCGTCGGTTACCCTGACGATGCGGTTTGCCCTGCCGTATGCAGCCCCGGGTTCCCCGTATTCGTACACGGTGTCAGCGCTTTCAGGGTACCTGATTGCTTTCAGGCGGTTCATGCCGTCATACTCATACCTGATGGCCTTCCCCCTGCCACGCAGCACACTGTCGCTTTCTTCCGCCAGGTTCCCGTAGCTGTCGTACGCGTACTCCTTCCGCCCGATATCAGGGCTTGCCATGGCTACCCGCCTGCCCATCAGGTCGTACTCAATGCTTAGCGCATTCCCTTCGGCATCAATTGCCTTTTCCATTTCCCCGATGGCGTTGTATGTATAACTCGCAGAGGTCAGCTTGTTGTTGTTCCTGTCATAGCGTTCCACGGCAACGGTGTTCCCCCGGGCGTCAGAGCGCTGCACGCTGACATTGTCCTTCGGGTCGGTTACGGTAACGGCATACTGGCCGTCTTCTAGTGCGTAGGAGGTTATCTGTTGAGCTCCATCGGGCAGGGTTATCCTGACCGGCCGGTCCTGGCTGTCGTATTCTGTTGTGGTGGGGTACAGCATCCGGTACCCGCTGTCATACCCTGCTTCCCGGGGGAAGTTAAATGCGGCAAGGGTATCAAGGTTATCAGCATGGCCGGTAAGGTACACACTTTGCCCCTGCGCTACTGCCCTGCCTTTTTTGTCTACCGACTCAGGCCCGGCGATGTTCCACACATGCTGATCCTTCCCGCCGTCCCACCTGGCCCCGTCTTTGGCCGTTACCAGCGCCCGGCCCAGGCCGTCAACGGCTATAACTGTCCGTATGACTGCCTTGTTGTCAGGGTCAAAGCTCACCTTGTTGTGTGTAACCGCATACCACCGCCCCTTTCCGGGGGTCAGGTATTCGTACCTGACTGCGGGCATACCATCCCTGTCATCGTACGGGCTGTACACTTTTTCAAGCCTGCCATGATCATTGTATTCGTAGGTGATAACCGCGCCGTTCTCGTCAATCTCTTGTTTTTTTGCGCCCAGCCGGTAATCCCATTTAATAAATGATTCATACGTCCCTTCTCCCCTGCCGCCCCGGCTGATTGTTACCGGGTACTGGTGGTGGGCGCTGTCCCACTCATACCTGACCCGGGAGGAATCCCTTCCGTTTGCTATCTCTTTCAGGTTTCCATACCCGTCCCACTCAAGATAGGTGGTGATGTCGTTGTTAGTGCCCCCTGCCTGGGTCTGCTGCCGCAGCGCGCCGGTCCCCGGGTCGTACCACCCCATCCGCTTCCTGATTACCTTCCCGCCGCTGGAAACGGTTATCCCTTCGGGGTGGGCGTGGAAATACTTCTCGTTGTTATGCCACCAGGTTATCCGTGCGGTAAGATCCGGCAGGCCCCCGGCGCTCTCTGTTATTGTCGTTACATTCCCATAGTCGCCATATTCGTACCTGACCGCTGTCGTGAGTGTCCCGCCGTTTTCTGTCATAACCGTGTCTTCGCGCAGCTGCTGTGCATACGGAGCGCTGCGGTAGGTGTAGGTTGTTTCCCTGCTCCATTTTTTCCCGGTTTCATCGGAAACGGTTACCGTTTTGGGCGCCCCTTTCAGGTAGTAATCCCCCTGAATATAATCAATCCGCTGCTGAGAGCGATCAACAGGGGAAACGGCCGTTACCGTAGCAAACCCGTAGTGTTCCCTTGAGTCCCGGTCATAGGAGCCGCCCTCATAGCTAAAGTCTGTCCTCCAGGAATGTTCGCTATGGTAGCCCAGCGGCTCCTCGCCGCGCCCATCCCGGTCATCATCGCTTTCCCCGTCTTCCCGGGTAACGCTCACCATAACAACACGGGCGGTAGGCATTTCGGTAGTGCTTTCCATTAAATCATACCCTATGGTTGTTCTGCCTCCCTGGGGGTGGTAGATGGTTTTCAGGTGCCCCACCTTCCAGGCCAGGTTCCGCCTGACAAGCGCATGGCTTGCCCCCGGAACATACAGCACCCGGTCGGGAAACCCGCTCCCGTCCATGTCCATGGTCCGCACCGTAACACCGGCGGTATAGGAATTATGGTTTATCCCTGAGCCGGCAGATACCGGTATATTAATCTTAACGAACGCTATGCAAAAACTAATCTGGACGCCTATATCAAGCCCGCCATCGACTGCGAAAGCATACGACCCGGAATAGTCAAGTGCATCGATACTCTGTTCATTGATAAAGCTATTCATCATTTTGCTGTATTCATGCACTTTACTTGTAAGCGCTGAACCAAAAAAGGGCAGCTTATCTGCCATTCCCGGGTCAAGGGTTGCACCGGCGCCGGCGGTTATCCCGCCCCAGCTGCTTAAGGGAAATTCGCACGCATCGGTATACCCTGACCCGGTGCCAAAATTAACAAAGATTTTATTATTCTCCATATCCCTGACGACCCTGTCCGGTATGCCGTCCCCATTAATATCCATCAGCAGTTCCGTGTTATAACTATGGCTGCTGGAAAAGTTCAGTGAGCCTGACAGCGCTATGTTAACGCCGGCCCCCTTGTTTAATTCCGATGAACCAACAGAAGCGCTGGCGCCGGTTGAAAGCGAGAGGGAAAACCCGTTGCTGCCTGTTTTTCCTTCGCTGATTTTCTCAACATGGTTTTTGTACACTCCGCCCTCATAGCCGCTGAACTGCTCGCCGGTATTTAACACAACCGTCCCGCCGTTAAAATAATCGGGCAGCCCGTCCCCGTTAATGTCTATCAGCCCTGCCTGCTGATACGTACTGCCATCCGACCAGGTAAGGCCGTTCCCCCCGCCGCCGGTAACCGTCTGGCTGATAATCCTTCCGTTTGAACTGTAAGCCCTTTGCATGCCCCCGTTCGCACTTAAGGTAACGCCGGCTGTTGCGGTTTCCGACCGGCTCTCGCTGATATACCCCCCGTGAGCCATCGTATAGAACGCACCGAACTCCCCATCCCTGCCGGGTGTAACTTTAAATTCTTTCCCGTCATATTGGACAATATCCGCATACCCGTTCCCGTTTATATCCAGTACGCTCTGTTCCACCATGGTTGTACTGTTATTCGTTCCGTGGGAATAGTTTGCTCCCAACGAAAATGGAACGCCGGTTTCAGCGGGAGACCAGTCTTTTAATTTTTTCATGACGTCATCGGAAACACCGCCAAAAGAAAGTCCCAGACCGAATGTGAATACCCTGTCGCCGGCCCTGCTGTAGCTGGCATTGACCGGCCCCATGGCTGCGCCACCGGCCGGTTTTGGCCGCAGACCCGGCATGGTCCGGTAACTATCCCCCCCAGCGCGGCCGGTATGCAGCAGATCCCCGTCTATCCAGGACGCATACCGTCTGGTGTTCATCGCTTTATCTATGGTTATATATACCGGCCCTGTCAGCACATCTTCGCCTTGCAGGCGCCTCCCGCTGCCGGCATCCTCTGTAATGGTCCATTCGTTTTCCGCTTCCGGTACTGGCTTAACCACATCCGCACGGGCATACCGCGGCTCATAGTCCCGGTTCCGCCCCGGGCCCGCCGCCACCTCATCTTCGGTAAGGAGCCCGGGGTTCCCCCCACGCCCCTCCTCACGGTCCCGGTACAGCACTTCTTCTTTAAAAGGGGACGCATAGTGTCTGTCGCCCTCTTCCTGTCCCCCGTACCAGAACCCGTAGTACCAGTTCTTATACCCGCCGTACAGCACTTCTACCGTTTCCGCATAGCGTGCTCCTTCCCGTTCGACATATCCTACATCATTATCAAAATCTGCTTCCGACGTCCCTTCAAAAACCAGTTCTTTTTCTATAAAACAAACCCCATTCAGTACCAGGTCTTCCGTACTAAAATCATGTAATGAGTCCCAGCTGTACTCTTCCGCTATATTCACGGTATACGGTTTAAACTCGCCGTCTGTCAGAACCCCAACAAATGACAGCCCGTTGTTTTCTACCGGAAACTGTGCGGCGCTGAAATATCTGATACCCCGCTTTACCTGAGCCCACCCCCGGATGTGCAAGGCTTTGTTTACAAGATCCAATAGTTCTTCCTGAATGGTACTGAGCCCGTCCATAAGGAGGCGCACATGCCCGTTGCCCCCCTGCCCGCCAGGGCCATAGCAGGAAAAAAAGGTATTCTGTATCATGGCCGCTATGCGCTGCCGTAATGTTTTCTGTTCTTCGAGGGTTAGCACCGATTCATCATATATATACCATGTCTGCCCGCTGTTGAGCTTATATGCTGTCCGTATCAGCGCACCTTCCCGCGCTGTCGGTGCAGAACGCAACAACGCGTTGTACCAGTCTGCCCTAATACTTATCCATCTGCCCCCGGTAGCCAGCCAGTCCAGCCCTGTTATCGCCGCTTCCAGCTCCGCCGCTACCTCAGGGCTTAAAAGCGTTATCGCTTCCTGGTACCCGCTAAAAAACCATTCCTGCCGGAAAGTTTTTGCTTCGTCAATAACGGTAACCGTCGCACAACTGTCGCCGTCAATATTATGTACATCAAATTGTATTTCGTTCCCTACCGGCTCGCCGCCCCACAGGGCTTCCCCTGTTTCAACGTCAAACATAAGGGCTTTCCCATCATAGGTGTCAATATGGAAGACCCTGCCGGCATCCTGGTACCACCCCGCTTTCCCCTGCTGCGCCACCGGTACCGGCTGCCCCGCTTCATTCCCGTAGTACCAGTCGCCCGCCTGTCTATCGTATCCGGGGAACACCGCTTCTTCCTGCCCCGGCAGCATTACCCTCCATAATGCCCTCCGCTCTTCCGCTCCCAGGTTACTCAGGATATGTATCATCTGCGATTCTATCTGCTGCCAGCTCCTCCCGGGTACATACAAAGGCCGTTGCTCCAAAGGCAGCGACGCTCTTATTGTTTCGTCCGTTCTAACAGACATCTCCCTGCCCGGCCCGTTCAGGTAGTACCCCTGGCGCCCGGCGTCATAGCGGTAATAGGCAAGCAATGCATCCACCGGCCGGGGCAGCTTCTCACTGGCACCCCCGGTTTGTGCAACAGGAGCAGGACTCCAGTAATTCCCCGCCGCCGCCAGGCCTCCCGCTGCATTTACTAACATTTCAAACCCTTCACGGCTTAACACCCCCGGTATCACCCACCCGCGTTCAACCGCACAGGCAAAACTTTCATCGTCAAGCCACGTGGCAGCGTCATTTAAGGTATCTAAAGCCGTATACGTTCCATGTAAACCCTCTTTATAACAATTTCTTAAATTCGGCGGAAGCTTAGTAACATCATCACCGGTTAGTGTTCCTGGTATAAAAAACTGCGGATTACGATCCAGCGCCTCAAAATACCGCATCCGTGTATAGTGTATTTTGATATTCCAGATAATATCGCTGCTGGCCTCCCTGTCACTGCGTATGTCAATGCCCGCATCGCTGACAAAAAACAAAGAATCGCCGGCTGTCATTGTTACCTGCTCCGGCTTTGGCCCTTCACCGGGCAGCCCTCCGCCGGCAATATGATAAACATACGGCGCTTCTTCTTTCCCTCCGACATACAGATACGCCCTCACCCCCTCACCGGTCAGCTTTACATTGTTATAGGCAGGTTTAAGCTCCTGCGTTACCATAACCGTCCCGTCATACGGTATCCGCCATTGCCGCAGCGGCGCTTCCTGGTAGTAGGTTGCGTCATAATCTAACAGTTCTTTTTTATCTAACTCGGGCTCCACATCTGCAGGAAGTGCTGCTCCGCTATAATATACCTTTTTAAAATCGCTCCCCGTATTCTGCCAGTAATAATTTTTACCTTTTATAATAAGGTCAGCCCGCCCGTCCCCATTAATATCCGCAAACCCTACCTCTTCCTTGCTCCAGCTTTTCTGGTCCGTATACCCGTAGGTAATACCTGTAGAAAAATTCCAAAAACTGCCCCCGACATGGACACTGTATCCTGTGCTCCGTGCAGACTGCTCTTCTTTCCCTATTACTGCAGGCTGCCCGTCTTCATTAAATCTCCAGTAAGTCGGTGTACTATCAAAACCATGCCCGTTGTTCAAATACGCTATCAGGCTGTCCCCGTGTACCGTTACCCGGTCCGGCTTCCCGTCCCCGTTAACGTCTGCCAGCGTCCACGTTATCCCGCTGTCCCCCTCCGACGACGAAAAATGCCCGGCAAACGTCCCGCGGAAGTCTACCGGTGAACCCGTGCCGGTTATCCCAACCCCGCCTGACCCCCTGTATGATCCGCCGCTGCTGCTCCCTTGCCGTTCCTGTACCGGCCCATTAATAGGCCATGCTTCTACACCATCAAATAAAACCGCTTGGCCACCCTCGTCCCGCTCATAATCCGTATAGTCAAACCCGTACGCCCACAGGTATTCCCCGCTCTCTTCCCCTTCCTCCCCAAACCTTACCAGCCGCGTTACCCCAAACAGCATCGCCGCCTGTTTTTCTGCTTCTTTGTCTTTATCGTCATTCAGATATTCCATCCGGTAACTGCGGATTCGCTCTCCCTTATACCGCATCACTATCCGGTCAAGCCGCTTCCTCATCTGCGCTACATACTTCCCGCGCCCGTTTACCGGGATGTCCTTCCGCTGCTCACGTTCATCATATTTAAATTGCACCTGATACGGCCCTGCCCCGCCGCCGTCCTTATATTCCGTGTACCAGATATCGCTTAGGTATACCTCCCCAAAGTCCTCAAAATATTCATACCGTATCAGGTTCCCAAAACTGTCCTCTACGCTTTCCAGCAGCCACCGGTACTTCTCCGCATTCCCTTTTACGTCCGTCCGCCCGGCCCAGCTTGCGCCATGCCCTTCGCCTGTGTCCCGCTTCCCGTATGTCCGCTTCGTCCCACGCTTGTCCGTTACTTCCCAGTAATCCCCGTCTGTTGTCTTATGCAGTATCCGTTCAAATGCGCTTTCCTTATCTGGTATATACCGGTATGCGCCGTTTTCCATGCCGTCAAATTCCAGCGTTACGCCGTCGAGCATAAACGGCCCTTGTTCCGCACCCTTTTTGCTATATTCCGGCAGCCCGCGCCGTGTGTCATACGTTATCTCGCTCCCCGCTTCAAGGCTCCACCCTTTCCCCAGTACTCCGTTCCCCCCATCACTCGAATACCCTATTCCTACGGCCGGACTCATCCCCGCCCGCCCCGCAGGTACCGGCAGTGCAAACCGGAAGCTCGCGCTCCCCATGTAGTTCGGTTCTAGCCCTTCCGCCTGCACAACCCCCGCAGAAGGGTTGGCCGCTTCCAGCCCTTTTATCGAATTGATATTAAAACTTAACGCCTCAGGCCCCTCCGGCAGCGCCAGCGTCCCGTTGATCATATCCGTAAAGTGCGTCGTCGCACTGGCAATTACACCCGCTTCAAGCTCAACTCGCTTCAGCGCTTCCCATCGCCCCTTCCCCCTGTCGTAATAATAGGTTGTCAGCTCTTCCAGCGCTGCATGCTTCCCTTCCAGGCTTGCCTCATACGGCAAGCGGATAACTGCTTCTCTCTGAAACTGCTGCCCCGCAGGCAGAAACCGGTAGCCGCCGCCCCCGGCCGTAACGTTAGTCAGCTGCCCCGTCTCGCCGGCCGTCAATAGGCGCACTATCGTTATCTCGGTGTCTTCTTCCAGTGCCCCAGGGGGTATTTCTATCGACGCTTCCCCCAAGGCTACCCTCCCGCCTGTTTCAGCAGTTACTACGATAGACACGGTTCCCCCTGTTACCAGGGACTCCCGGGGAATCTCATCGTAGTGTTCAGCTATTTCTTCAGGTACATGGTGTTCTATCGTTTCTGAAACCAATGTCGGTTCACCTTGGGTTTCGTAGTGTATGGGGGCTGCAAAAGTCCTGCCGTGGAAAAATGTCTCAAAAGCAGCGGGGAGGAGGGAGGTAGACGGTATACCAGCAAAAGGCTTATGCGTCCTCTCGTCCAGGCTTAGACCGGCCTGGCCTGGTTGCGTACATCGTGAGAGTGCCAGGAGGAATACTGCTGCCACTATGCCGGTGCGTTGCTTCACTCCCTTAGCATACCCCATCTCTTTGCTTTGTCAATACGTAACAAGAGTTATTACAATGATTATGTGTTGTTTGTCGCAGAAATTCCTTTACCCTTGTGTAGTAAACCTAAAATACCAGCGTATTAACGGGGGTAAATCCTCCAGAAAAGGTGTTTTCTTATGAGAATGCGATACGACCATTTGTACTGGGCCGGAAGAACTGGCTGTTTTGCAAAAGCCCTGAAGGTGCTGAAAGTTCCTGTGGTATGTACTCGCTCATTGAGACGGCGAAGCAGAACGGCATTGTACCGCTGCACTACCTGACGACAGTTTTTGAAAAAGCCCCGTTTGCAAGTACACCCGATGATTGGGAAAAACTCCTTCCCTGGAGCATTTTTACCGGTTAATTTGACGGATACCACGCAGTGTTAATTAAGCCGGTAAACATGCTCACTGGTTCGCATGCATCACTGAGCGTGGTTGGCGTTCGGCGTTGCCACATTTTTGCTACGCAAAACGTCGCCAACCTGTACGTAGTGTCAACTAATTGAACGAATGTCCACGCAGAGTTGACGCAAATGTGTCTGTTTTTTGAAAATGTATTTATTATATATGCTAATTATTTATTGTCTGATTAAAGCCCTCCCATTTTTTTCCGAATATCATAGTATGCTTATAGATTATATATTACACTATTGGCTTAACATCTACTCGTATGTATAGTAAAAATACAAAAAAATCAGTAGAAAAACAAAGAATTTGCCGAAAAGGGGTTGTCACGGCCTTACAGGGGGCGTGGGGTTACAATATTTTGGAATATTTGCTAAACTGGTAGAATCGCCTTTGGAGGGTTATAATTTATGTGTATGACTTATAAAGACATTGCTTATCATTACGCATTTGAGTTCAGCGTCGATCATTCCTACAACCCGGCGGATAGAGAATTCCAGATTGCTATAAGTGATTATCGAGAATTGAGTTGTGATTTTTCGGGCTTATGTCTTGGAAACGAACTTAAAGTAACCTCACGGAAAAAAGAGCGAATAGACGCTTTTTATGAAATTGTAAATAAGATAATACAATTTACTACCCAAGATGATATTATCTATAGCAGTGAAAATTTAGGGAAATTTCCCGAACCTCTGATAAAGGTTACCAATGAGGAATTTATCAAAAAATTTATTGAGATGAAAAAATCAGAAAAATCTCTGCGACATTATGAGCAGCTATTAATGAAATTTTCTGAGAATCCAAAAACTAAGCTGGAAAGTATGTCAGAAAAAACACTTGAAGATATTATTGTATATTTCCGTTTGGTGATTCCCTTAATAGTAATCCTTAATAAAATTCCACATATAAAGTTAGAAAGATTCGGCACAATATAGGGCATCTGAAAACTATGAATTTGAGCTACACAGGTTTTGCTTATTACTTAAAAGAAATGTATGGGTATGATTCAGCTGTTTTTATTCGACAGGGGAATGGTCATATAACTTTATATTATCCTGCCGGAAAAACTATGATAATGGAACTCAATGATAATGCAATACCAAACAATTGTGTTAATGTTTACACATGTTATTCTGATTTACTTATCGTACTTACGGGCACTGAAAATATACCGACTAAAGATCAGAAAGACAAATATAATCTTTTTATCCATAATTGCATACAGCAATGGAGCGTGTCAGGAAGTACCCATAAACACTGTTCTATTTCACAAGATGATTTTTTACGAGGAAATATAGAAATTGATATTAAAGACAATAAAAAAATTCTCTGTTACTGTCCACAATCCTAAATGTGTGGGGTTCATATAGATCGTTTCAATAAATATTGATATAACCGTTGGATGAAACAAAAAGAAAAGCAACGGCCTATTTGGGTGAAATTGTATGAGCAAACCCAGAACGCCGGGTTGACTTGTAGAAGGTGTGGTATATCACGGCCAACGTTACGCAAATGGTGGAGGCGGTATCAAGACCAAGGGGAAACTAGCCTGCAAAGCCTAAGCCGCCGTCCTTATTCCTCTCCTATGACAAAAGCTGATGGGCATATTAAAGCCCTAATCTTATTCGTAGTAATCATTAAAAGACACTTCATTGGCAAACATTACTTTCATGAGATCATGGATTCCATTTCTTCCAGACACATCGTATGAACAGTCCGTCCCTTTTTCATTCCCTCAACCGCCTGTTGCAGATGGTCACGGTTTGCTTCATTCGACAACAAGTAGTCTGTTGCATCTGGCGCTTCTTCAACGGTTATTGCTATTTCTTTCCCAAAAAATGCAATTTTTAGCGTCTTAAAAAGTCGTCATTTAGCTCTTCCGGTTTAAGCCGATAGGTTACATCCATTAGCCTTCTCCTCTCCTTTAAGATATGCCAAATTCGCTGTTTTTTCAACTACATCATTAATATTCTCAATTATTGCAAATAATCTTAAAGCTGGCGGTATTTTATTAATGCAAAAATGCCGCCAATGTCGAACGCAAACCACGCTTAGTGATGCATGCGAATCAGTGAGAATGATTTCCGGCTAAATTAACACTGCGTGCTTCTCGGTGGTTATAAATATACAGATAAATATTCAGGGTAGTTATACGCTGCTGAGGGTGCCAGAAAAAACAACGCTAGATATAGCGGATTGACCCCTCAATGGCACCAGACGAATTCCGAAGCTCATACTCTTGCGTGTACATACAATGCTTTTATTCGCCGTAAATATTGTTTTCTAATTCGTATTCTTATAATCTTTAAATATTATTCTAATGCACTATTATGATCTGCTCTTGCCTTTGTTTTTACTGCCAACCTCTCTTTTTAAAATATGCAACAGCTGTTTTGTGGTAACCTTGAAGCTATATGTATTTTTCTAAAATCTCATTATTACCTTTGTATTCTTCTATATTTTTTTTAATCAAGCGATAATGTATTTCCATAACATTGTTGGTAAATGACTTATACGGATTATCTTTTTCTATTAGAAAGGCATGAAGCAAGTAGTTTAAGAAACAACAATTGTCTTTTTCAAATACAAGCAGTTGAAATATATTTTTCCCACTTTCCTCTATCTGTCCAAAAAATTGATTAAGAATTAAATTTATAAACGCCAAACTATTATATTTACACCCCCTTATTTTCTTACTTTTATCATATGAAGAAAACTCATTTTTAATTTTTTCAACATCATCAATATAACTCTCTGGTATTTTTACAGCATTAAGCCAATTTAGGACATCCTCAACTGTTTTAGATGAGTACAAGTTAAATACACGATTAAATTTTCCTTCGTAGTTCATAATGTTAGTAGCAACTTCAATATAATTTAGCAATTCGTTGCTGATAATAATACGAGGATATTTTGCTTTTTTTTCATATTCAACCGCTGATATAAGACCATCACCAAACAGTAAATCATTTGTAATACACAAATTACCTAAATGTACTACCCCTCGTACAACTAAATCATAGTTTAGAAAAAACGTTTGTATAATACATAAGACGTTTAATATAGCAATTAGCTTATTCATATTATCAAGTGGGTTTTTAGATATTTCTATCGAAATTAAAACATTATCAGAAAATATCTTATACTTAAACTTAAAGTTATGGAATAAAAATGAGTGTTTATTCATTATAAATTTGACTTCCAAAATAGATTTTAAGAAAATTTTAAATGCCATGTAAATATTTCCCATAAAATTCATTTGTCCCATTTTCTTCATTTTTTCTTTGTATCCTAAAACATCAAAAAAAACTATAAAAGATTTCTTGATGATAAGTTTTTTTGAAATTTCTGGCATTTTTATCATAATTATATAATAACCAAAAAGTATTCTTTTTTCTACTTTCTTGCCATGATCAAAATATTTCTATAGATGAAATAATGAAAATAATGTCAAATGGTCATTTGAGTAATATTCGGCATCAAATATCCTGTGATCGTTGTGTTATGGTATAATATAGTTTTTAAATACCAAGTTATTTCATTTTTAAACGAATTCAATATTTATTTCGCGAAACCTTTTAGGCTGGCTACGTGCCGACAGCAGGGAAGCATGTGGCAACACTGAACACCAATCAGAGTTTATGCACCGCTTCTGAAACAGTATATACAACGCTATATGTTTTGGGGTACCCATAAAATAGCACCAGACGAATTCAACAGCTGATACTCTTGCGTTACCATTCGTTATCAGGGAAAAATACTTTACCGGGTTAGCCCGCAGGATGCTTAAAAAAACATATATAGAGTCCTGGCTTTGCCGAGGGTGATGTTCAATACAGGTGGTTTGCTGGATTGGAA
>Ga0082212_10009115_pt1 | contig 12831 bp, 18 predicted proteins | sample TergutNt197P3_FD_71548 | JGI IMG/M metagenome (GOLD analysis project Ga0082212, IMG submission 71548) | Neocapritermes taracua P3 segment gut microbial communities from Petit-Saut dam, French Guiana - Nt197 P3 | ecosystem: Host-associated > Arthropoda: Insects > Digestive system > Gut ... | reverse complement strand
GCACCTTTGTGCCGTCTTCTGTGCCTTTGCATGAAGCGTACAAAAACAGAAAAACAACGTAACTGATTAAAAAATAACGAGTTACGCCGATTTTTGGCTAATTTCCTGATACAGTCTCAAAAATTTTCCCGTTTTTTTGTTTTGTAACTTGTTAATGCGTGAGGATTTACAGAAATTACAGGGCGATTTATTTACAATTTGAGTTCTATTCTAGTTCATTGCGGACAAGGTTTGCTGATCGATCAATTCCAAAATGGGATAAATCCCCAGCGAGGCGGAACAAACTCGAGTACAGTTGCCGCAGCCGGTGCAAAGAATCATGCCGAATTTTTCAGGGTAAATGCTGAATTTGTGTTGAACCCGATTGCGTTGCCGTGTGGATTGTTCTGAACGAGGATTGTGTCCCGATGCGTGAAGCGTAAACATGCCGAATTGACACGAATCCCAATTTTTAACTCGCCTGCCTTTGGTTACCCCACCTTCATCCACAATGTCGAAACAGTGGCATGTCGGGCAAACATACGTACAACTGCCGCATCCTACGCAACGCAGACTTGTATGCTCAAACGGTTGATCGGAAAAATGCGCCCGAAGATAGTTTTCGACCCGTTTCGCATCAAATTTGACATTAGGCGGTTCCGCTGTTTTGCCGGTTTTGTCCGACTCCTCTGTGTGTCCCCGAAACAAAGCGGTACCTTTTTCCGTGAATATCCGAACCTCAAAGGAGTCCGCTCCGATTTGTAACAGCATTGCGTCAGCACCGGACTGGGTATCAGGAGCGAGTCCGACCGACGAACAGAAGCAGTGTTTATCCGCTTCTTTACAAGCCAAAGAAACGATGGTCATGTGTTCCCGACGCTGTTGATAAAAGCGATCTTGATGGTCCCAAGCGAACAATGGATCGAGAATCGGCAAACTGGCGGAATCACAGGGACGCACTCCAAAAATGATATGGTCTTGGACGATCTGTTCTGCATCGGTAACGACCAGTTTTTTTCCTTCATGCCGATAGAGACAGATTGTTTCACTTCGGGGAAAAACAAATTCCTTGATGGAATTCGACGGCATGATTGCCGAATCCAGGAACATTTTTGAAGGTGCATCAACTTGTTGGTAAAAAAACCGACCGTTGGCTTCGGTAGGTCCTACGACGGACTTGTCTAGCGACAATAACCGCTCGACCAACTGATCTAATTGAGCACGTGAAATAGTGTGAGACATGGAACCGCTTACCTGACCTCAAAAAGCATTGACCTATTATCCTTTGCAGGCAGGAAGTTGTCAACGAGTCATCATCGTTGTTATTCCTTCCATTGTCCAATGACGAGGCTGCCGTTGTGTCCGCCGAAGCCGAAACTGTTGGAGAGGGCAATCTTGATCCTGCGTTCCCTTGCCGCCAGCGGCGTGTAGTCGAGATCGCATTCGGGATCCGGTTCATCTAAATTGATCGTTGGCGGAATAATTCCGTCCCTGATTGCCAGCAGGCAGAAAATTGCTTCGACCGCTCCGCTTCCGCCAAGAATATGTCCGATCTGACTTTTCGTACTCGAAATCGGCACCTTGTACGCATACTCGCCGAATGCCCGCTTGATGGCTCGCGTTTCGGCAATGTCGCCGAGAATGGTTGCCGTACCGTGAGCATTGATGTAATCCACATTTTCAGGGGCAATTTTTGCATCCGCGAGGGCTTTGATGATCGCTTTCTTCGCTCCGGTGCCGTTTTCGTCCGGTTGCGTCAGGTGCGTTGCATCCGAAGACAAACCGGTGCCGAGAATTTCTCCTAGAATCGTTGCGCTGCGTTTTTTTGCATGGTCGAGCGACTCTAATACTAACACACCGCCGCCATCCGAAGCCACGAAGCCGTCCCTGTCCTTGTCGAACGGTCGGCTTGCTTTTTCCGGTTCGTGATTCCGTTCGGACAGCGCACGCATTGCCCCGAAGCCGGACAATCCCAACCCCGATGCCGACGATTCACTCCCTCCGGCAAGGACAATATCCATCTCGCCATAGCGGATCATCCGAGTCGCATCGGCAATGGCGTTGACCGACGTAGCACATGCCGTTGAAACGGAGTATGCCGGTCCCGTGATGCCGAAGTGTATCGAAACGCTTCCCGCCGCCGCATTGGGCATGCACTTGGGAATCACAAACGGAGAAACTCTACCGGGTCCTTTCGTTACCAATTTGAGGTGTTGATCTTCGATTTCCCGAAGCCCTCCCTGTCCGCTGCCGATCACGACGGCACAGCGATCCCGGTCTTCTTGCTGAAGATCAAGACCGGCTTGTTTGACCGCATCAATGGCGGACACAACCGCATATTGAGCGAACGGATCCATTCGCCGGGCTTCTTGAATCGAGACATAGCCATCCATGGTGAAGCCGGTACACTCTCCGGCAATCTGTGCACGATAGGCATCAATGGTGGCAACGGTAGCGCGGCGGATTCCCGATTGACCGAGACAGACCGCTTTCCAGACCGCCTCGATGTTTCCGCCGAGTGGTGTAACAAATCCGCATCCTGTAACGACGACACGTTGCATTATGTACAGTGTGGGTGCGCAATCAGAGCCGCGACCGGAAAGACGCACCCGTGCTGCGCAATGTTCCGGTTACGGTTTTGATTGATTGTTGTTTATCCCGGTTGGGCAACTTTCGCATTGATCTGCGAAATGACATCGCCGACGGTCGTGAGGTTTTGGGTCTCCGAATCGTCAATGTCAATGTTGAACTCCTCTTGAAAAGCGAGAAGCAATTCTGCAAGTTCGAGGGAATCCGCTCCCAAGTCGTTGGCAATGTCCGTCGACTCGGTAATGGTTTCAGCATCACGACCAAATTGGTTCGCAATGATTTTAATGACGCGTTCTTTCGTATCTGCCATAGTAAATAAAAAGGGTTAAAGGTTACATAATCATTCCGCCGTCAACAGTTAAAATCTGCCCGGTAACGAAGGACGCTTCGTCACTGGCAAAATACAAGACGGCGTTTGCCACGTCTTCGGAACGTCCGAAGCGTGCCAATGGAATACGGTTTTTGATCTCGGTCTTATAGACCTCCGGCAACACGGCAGTCATGTCTGTTTCGACAAAGCCGGGAGCAATCGCATTGACGGTAATGTTTTTTCCCGCCAATTCCTTCGAGGCGGTTCGGGTGAAGCCGATGAGACCGGCTTTCGAGGCGGAATAGTTTGCCTGTCCCTTGTTCCCGATGAGACCGCTAATGCTTGTTATATTGATGATTCGTCCTGACTTCGCCCGACGCATCGGCTTGGTGCATGCCCGCGTGAATAGGAAGGGTCCGCGTAAGTTTACGCCGATGACATTGTCCCACTGTTCATCTTTCATCGCACCGAGCGGCACATCGTCGGTGATGCCAGCGTTGTTGACGAGGATATCGACTTTGCCGAACTTTGCCAAAATATCTGCGACGGTCTTTTCGACTTCTTCGGTATTGGCGACGTTGCAGAGGTGTCCTTCGGCATCAACGTTGTGTTGTCGGATGGCTTCGAGAGCGGTTTGCATTTTTTCGGGATTGGTGCCGATGCAGGCGATTTTCGCTCCGCACTGGGCGAGGGCTTCGCAGATTCCGAGTCCGATGCCTCGCGTTCCGCCGGTTACGATTGCCACCCTGTCTTGTAAGTTAACTTTGATTGTCATTTTGTTTTCCTTTCTGTTTGTTCTGCTCGTTTTTATATTTCAAACTTTCCAATCGGATATTCATGCTGTTGTCATAGTCCGTTTGGTTTTTTTTGTAATCTTTTATCCATTGGACTGGTTCTGCCAGTATAAGCAGTGCCGCCAAAACAAGTGCTGGAAAATATCCAATGAACAGTGCCACCACAACAACCGCGATTAACAGCCACACTGAACGACCATATGAATAGTTCATTGTTTTTTCTCCAATCCAAAATCTCATTTTCACCTAATTTTTCACGTTTTATTATCAGAACCGCAATCGTAAGATTGCGCTGTTTGATTCGCAATCTTACGATTGCGGCTCTGATTTCATTTCATTTTCCATCGTTCCAATTTCGGAATACCGCGTGTGAAAAACCACGCCACGATCTTCGGATACTTCATTTCGACGAGTTTCGTGATGCAGAAATCCTGCATTTCCTTTGTCGTTTTGCAATCGTCGGTAAATCTACCGTCTTGATAGCAATAACTGCAATACATGGTCGATTTCGTTCCGTCCACTTCCGTTCCGCCCCCTTGGGGATCGTGTTTGAGCGGCATCACACAACTTTGACAGGTTTTTTTCGGCTTCATCATTTCAACGTCTCCAAAAATTCTTCCGGCGAGTAAACCCGCAAACCGGAGTTGCGGAACCCCTCTTTGTCTCGTGTTACGACAATGTCGATGCCACAATCCTTCGCGGTGGCGGCTTGGACGGCATCCTCGAAGTCGTCCATCGGCAATTCAAATGCCGATTCGATAATTGCTAAATTGACAGGAATTACCGTGAGCATTCGGACAACTTTTTTGACTGCCAACAAAGCGAATTCACGTTTTCTCTCTTTTTCAACAATAAAATAAACATCCGTAATCGCCGCCGCCGAAACAAAACCTTGAAACAATTTCTCTTCGTGCTTGCACACAAGCAACCGTGCCAGGCGGGAAAACTCCCCCCTTTGAAGAATTGCATCAAGGATTACGTTGGTGTCGATTAAAACTTGTATCACAAATACTTTCCCTTCAATCTTTCATACTTGACCCGATCAACTTCATCATCACTCATATTCGGCATCGCCAACTCCTCACAGAAATCGAGAAAATCCTGTTCGGGTGTCTTATCGAAAACTTCAGAATATGTCAAATTCTTTCCTTCGTATTTTCTGTACCGTTCTACTAAAACGACTTCGATTTCCGCACCATCGCCAAACGGTGTCGTTGGAATCAACACCGATCCATTTGCGCCGGTTTGTATGTTGTAACGTATCATTGTCATGACTCTTTTCCTTTCATTTCCTCCAATTCGCGTTTTAGATCGTCGATCTGGGTTTGTTGATCATCAATCTTCTTTTGCAATTTATTTAATCGATAGCCGGTTAAATTCGCAGCAAATACTATCAGTAGCACAGTGCATCCAATCATACCACCCATGTAGTCCATTGCGTCCTCCTAAATTCAACCTTATTTTCACCTAATTTTTCTTACGAAACAACCTCAGTAGCAATGCGGTTCAAAAATGTCTGACATTATTACCTTATTCCGAATGTGGTAATAAGGTTATGTTTCGGGGGACATCTTGGCTAGCTACTAAGGTTGTTTTGTTTTGGGGAAATAAGGTAAAAATTAGGTTACTCATCGGCGGACTTGCGTCCGCCGCTCTTATTCTAACCCTTTTCACCTCACTTTCCATCTTTCCAATTTTGGAATACTGCGTGTGAAAAACCATGCCACGATTTTCGGATATTTCATTTCGACAAGTTTCGTGATGCAGAAATTCTGCATTTCCTTTGCCGTTTTGCAATCGTCGGTGAATTTGCCGTCTTGATAGCAATAACTGCAATACATGGTCGATTTCGTTCCGTCGGCTTCCGTTCCGCCCTCTTGCGGGTCATGCTTGAGCGGCATCGCACAACTTTGGCATGTTTTGTTCGGTTTCGTCATATTGTTTATCGTTTCGTTCACAGAGCCGCAATCGTAAGATTGCGATTTCGTCCCGGCTACCATTACGCTCTCCATAACATTATTGACGAATCCCTTCCCCTTTGCAACTGGGGGTGTGTACTGCCTTTATCATTACCTGACCAGATGGGGAGCGATGTTCTCGAGTCTTTTCCGGCACTGCTCCCAGTATTCCGGCGAAATTTCAAAACCCATGAATTGCCGATTCAACTTTTTTGCCGCCACGACCGTCGTACCGCTTCCTAGAAAAGGGTCGAGTACTTTTTCGTTTTCGTTCGAGGAAACCAGGAGGATGCGTTCGAGAATCGCTTCCGGCATTTGACAGCCGTGCCAGCCCTGCCTCTCCTTGTAGGTGCCGCAGACCCGGGAAACGTGCCATGTGTCCTTATCACTGCCGAATTCCCGTTCGAGTTCCTGCGGTCGTAAAATCCAAGTGTCGTCGGGAAGACGACCTTTCGGATTGGCTCGTTTGTCGTTATAAATCAGTTGCCGGGCACTCGGAACACGGATGGGCTCGTCATTAAACGTGAATGTATTCGGATTTTTGACGAAGTGAAACAAGTGAACGTGGGATCGGGTAAATTTTCTGGTGCAATTCACGCCAAAGGTGTAGTACCACACGACCCAACTTCGGCAGGTCAATCCGAGTGTTCGGGTGGCACAAACTTTCAATTCGGCGGCAAATTCATCGCCGATGGCAAGCCAAAAGGTACCGTCCGGCTTCAGAATGCGGCACACTTCGCTCATCCAAGTTTGCGACCAACGCAGATACTCGTTGTCGTCCAATGTATCATGATAAACATCGTAGGAATATCCGATGTTGAACGGCGGGTCAGTAAAAATGAGATCGACTGAACCATCTTCGATCTGTTGCATGCCTGTAATGCAATCCTCATTGTACACTTCATTCCAATCCATGCGGATATTCTACTTGTTTTGATTTTTATTGCCACTATACTAAAAGGCATGCGTTGCCCCAAAATTCATGACTCTCCCGCTCCATTTTGACATTTTAACATTGTTTCCCGGCATTTTTGAGGGATTCCTTTCGGAAAGCGTGTTGAAAAATGCTCTCGATGCGGATAAACTCCGCATTCATCTTCACAACATGCGCGACTGGGCACACGATAAACATTCGACGATGGACGACCGCCCTTTTGGCGGCGGTCCAGGGATGGTACTCAAGGTGGACCGCGTTGTTCCCTGTGTGGAAGATGTCCAACGACTGCAACCGGAGCCGGGACGGCTAATCATGCTGACTCCACAAGGTCGAACCTTTAATCAACGAATCGCTGAATCGCTTGCCGATGAAAAGCGAATCGTATTGCTCTGTGGACGGTACGAGGGGTTTGATGAGCGAATCATGGAATTATTAAAACCGGAAGAAATATCTATCGGCGATTACATCTTGAACGGCGGTGAAGTTGCGGCAATGGTCGTCATGGAAACGGTGATGCGTCTCTTGCCGGACGTACTGGGCGACGAAGATTCCAATCGGTACGATTCGTTTTCCAGCGGCAATCGCCTTTTGGATTGTGCGGAATATACTCGACCGAGAGAGTATCGCGGTCTCGAAGTTCCTGAAGTGTTACTCAACGGTCATCACGCTGAAATTGCCCGATGGCGGGAAGAAAGCGTCCGGCAGCGCACCGCTGACAAGCGACCGGATTTGTTGGAGCACGGTCGGTAAATACGTCCTAGATTGTATCCGCTTTTGTTCGGGACGTTGATCCGCCGTCCCCTCTCTCACTGGGAGAGGGTAAGGTGAGGGCGGCATAAGTAATGCCGATGTTTCAGGGTAGTGCGCAATGCCCCCAATTTTTGGGTTATTCTTTACCCCGTATTTCTGTCTCTCCAAAATTAACAAAAAATTATTATTATTTTCATAATTCCCGAACACGCATCGGTACAATCGTGCGGTAAGAGGTCGGGAAAATACCCGGCACAATACGAAATATCAAAGAGAAAAAAATGAGAAGAACTTCAACACATGGCAAACTTGCTTTTACACTGGTCGAATTATTGGTGGTCATTGCGATCATCGGTATGTTGATCGGTTTGCTTTTGCCTGCTGTCCAATCCGCCCGCGAAGCCGGAAGACGGATGCAATGTACCAACAAACTCAAACAAATCGCCCTCGCTCTTCACAATCATCACACCGCTCACGACAATCTCCCCGTGTTTGGATACGATGGTTCGCAAAACCTTTCCCCTTACATCATGTTGCTTCCTTATATCGAGCAACAGGGACGTTACGATTTGCTTGCCGCCGCTACAGGCACAACTCAAGTCGTCAAGGATGGTCCCATTGTTACCGTCCCATTTTGGTGTAGCCCCTACACGGCATATGATGCCGACGGTCCAAGCAGGGCATATCATGGTGCCTTGGCGTTACTTGCGTGTCCCTCGGATGGACAAACCGCAGGCATTTCAGACACGACTTTTACGCCGTCCAATTATTGCTTCTCGCAGGGAGACTATTGCCCCTATTACTACTACGGTAACAGCGATTATTACAGTTCTTGGAATCCACGAACGCTTTTTCCTGAATGTTGGGAATTCAGATATAACAGGCACAAGAATTTTTCCGCCGCTACCGATGGGTTGAGCAATACGGCGATGATCAGTGAACGTTGTGCTAGCCTTGATCCATCGGGCGAAGACCAAAACGTCAGGTCGGGCTACATAAGTGAAGTCGATACTTGGTTTGAACCACCGAGTTTTTGCCTTTCCTTCAAGGACGGTATGACCTTCAAAAATACCACTGACAATGCTCGCCCCTGGACTGGACAGGGACGCTACTTTGGCTATGAAACGTTTAACTGTGTCAGTTTTAACACGATTCTGCCGCCAAATTCGATCACATGCGGATTCGACTACGTTACACGCCCTGGTCCTTATGCTGCATTCCTTCCGCCGACAAGTTATCATACCGGCGGAGTCAACGTGGCTGTGGCTGACGGTGCTGTTCGGTTCGTTTCAGATACCGTTAACACGGGAGATTTGAATTTTTCCCGTGTCTCCCGAAGGACAGGAACACAAGAATGGGGATATGAAAAGAATGTCAATGGTGCTTCTCCCTATGGCGTTTGGGGGGCGTTTGGTTCTATCAACGGCGGCGAATCGGTGTCCGCTCTGTAAAACATTAGAGACGTTAACAGAGCCGTAATCGTGAGATTGCGGTTCCGTTGTTTTCACATGAACATTAACCAAATAATACTCCAATGAAATACACAACACAATTATGTACGATTACCTTGGTCATTCTGACGGGATTTGCCGTGCTCGCTGGATGCAGCAAGGCAAGAATTCCCGGATTGGTAAAATGCGAAGGGACGGTAACATGGAAAGGAGAGCCCGTCGAAGGAGCGCGAGTTGCCTTTACCCCCAAAGACTCACAGAATGGGCGTGGAGCCCAAGGCATGACCGATGCCAAGGGAAAGTTTAAGGCAACGACATTGGATACAGATGATGGCATCATGCCCGGTGAATATGTCGTAACGGTAATAAAAAGAATTGCTACTCGCGGCGGGTCGCCTCCCCCGTCTAGTGAAGGCGGTAATCCTGATGTTCCCGGAGGTGCTCCGCCGCCGCGAGAGGAGATGCAAGTAACATATTATATTCCGCAAATCTATGCGGATGCTACTGTCTCCGGGTTGTCGGCAGTCATTCCGTCGAAGGGAACCAAAGATTTACTCTTTGAACTCGTCGGCGAAATTGTCAATACACCACCAGCGCGGGCAAGGTAAAATAAAGGTAAAGTAAAAATGGGCGGGCATAAGCCCCCCGGTGAGTTCTCGGAGTACTGGCATCCTTGTGGGTGCCGCTCGTGTACATAACACTTAACATTTAACATTTTATGACCACACGTTACATTTTCAATTTCGTTTTATTGCTTGCTTTCGCAGGCACCCTTTCCGCCGCCGACTATTGGGAAAAAATACCGGAAGAACTGAAAAGTTCCGTATCGGCATACTTCCCTTTCGACGGGTCATACGCGGATGTCAACGGTAAAGTTGATGCCCAGTATTTCAATGCGAAAGAACAAAAATCTTACAGTGTTGCAGAAGCCGCCAGCAGTGGAGTGACATTCGTGCCCGGCAGAGACGGCAAACAGGCAATTCAATTCGGAGACGGAAAGGCAGAAGTCCAAAACAGCAGTTCTAATGTAAATCTCGGACAGGTTGATTACAGCAATGATTTCACCATTTCGTTCTGGGCAAACAACATGTTCAAAACGCCCTATGGCAGTTATCCTGTATTCTTCGGTAACTCGGACTGGAAAAATTGTGAAGGGGAGCCCGGACAGGGTTTTCTTGTCAGTACGTTGACCGACACCAAAGTTATTATGAACGTTCAGGGACAGGGTTTGAAACGTACATCCCCAAGACCTCAATCAAACGCTGATGCCGACTGGCACTATATCACGATGACAGGCAACAGAAAGGATGGCAAGTTTTCGCTGTATATCGACGGCAAATTGCTCATTGACGGCGAGAGTGATGGCGATTACGCTGGTTCCGTCGGCAAGAGCCTGCAAAATACGGCTCCGACACGAATCGGCTCGGACGGATACGGTAGTTATGGTTTCTACGGAGCGATTTCTGACTTCATTATTTTTGACAAAGCACTCTCCATCAATGAAGTGCGGTTACTTGTATCGGCATATACCGGCAAGGAATTTATCATTCCGCTCACAAAGACGTATGATACGGTAAAAAATGAAGACGGTTCGGTAACTGTTACGGCAAAGTTCAAAAACGAAGGCAAGTCCGCTCAAACCGTTAGAGTAGCAATCGAAATGATGGGCGACGGGGTACTTTTAGCAAAGCAAGATGGGGTACTAGTTCCAAGGCTCATGTTGGGAGTTCCCGCTCAGTCCGAGCAGTCGATGGACTGGACGGTCAAAGCGATGTCGGGCAGTGTCAAACTGTTCCTGGTAACGGAAGAAAACGAAGGCAAGGAAATACTCAGAATGGGTAGCGTTACGTCAGGCAAAGCGGGCTGGGTTTCGGGCGACAGCCATGACCATTCCTTATATTCGGACGGTTCGGGCACCATCGCACAGAATTTTGTGAGTGCACAGAAACAGGGTATCGACTTTGTAACCATCACCGACCACAGCAATTCACGTGGTTGGGACGATGCCTTGATTGCTGGTACGCAATACGGCATTATCCCAATACGCGGTAACGAGTATTCGCATCGTACTTACTCACACGCATTATTTATCAATGTCAATCAGGAAAAAAATTACTCATCTTTGGATCCGCCAGTTGCTGTCCAGGCATTGAAGGACGACACGAATGGAAAAGGTCTGGCTTTCGTGGCGCACCCGTTTGATGACGGCAAAGACCACTGGCAGGAAACCAATGGTTGGGAAGCCCCAATCGATGGCATTGAGGTTTGGAATTCTTGGTATGCGGGCAGGTATGTTGTCAATGCCAAAGCGTTTGCAAAATGGGATGAATTGAATACACAAGGCAGAAGACTCTACGGCATCACTACGACGGACACACATTCGGCACGTTATATCGGCGAGGCATACACTACCGTATTTACAGAGGAATACACAGCCGAAGGCATTCTTGACGGACACCGATCCGGTCGCATGTATGGTTCGAATGGTCCCGTTATTGATTTCAAATTGGGCAATGCGATGATGGGGGACACCGTCGGTGTTGCAAAAGAGGGAAAAGAAGTTACGTTTGCGATCAGTGGAGAGTATTTCCTGCCTTTGTCAAAAGTCCTGCTGGTTATGAACGGCACGGTTGTCTATACAAAAGAGATAAATGCTAACGAATTTGCCGAAAGCGTTCAGATATTTGTAAAACCCGGCGATTTCGTCAGAATGGAAGTAGAAGGCACGGAAACCGACACCCGTAAATTAGACGGTGCGACGTTCGATACGTCCGCGCCGTTTGCGTTCACCAATCCGATTTTTTTTGTTGAAGAATAACACTTGCCCCAGCCCTTCCGTTTGCGTTTCACTCTCACTTTTCCCGCGAGACCACGAATTGGGCAAGTGTCGTGAGGGCTCGTTTGGCTTCGGAATCTCCCTCGATTTCGTTCAGAGATTCCGTTGCTTCGTCGATGAGTTTCCTCGCCGTCTTCCGGGCAGCCTCGACGGTGCCGGATTCGTTCAACCGCTCCACAACCCAGTCTGCCGATTGCTCGTCAAAATCGTCCCGGCGGATATGAACCAAGACTTCCCGTTGCTCTTCTTCCGTTGCTCCGTGAAGATACAAAATGAGCGGCAACGTGGGTTTGCGCTGAATCAAATCGGTTCGTAACGTTTTCCCCGCCGTATCCGTTTTGCCGACCAAGTCCAGTACATCGTCGATAATTTGGAAGGCGAGTCCCAATTTTTGTCCAAAAAACCGGAAACGTTCGATGATGGCAGGCGTTGCCGAGGCATAAAATGCACCGAGTTCCGCACTACATGCCAAAAGTGGAGCCGTCTTCCCAGCAATAATTTGCAAATATTCATCGACGGACATATCGAACCGTCCCATCGCTCCAATTTGCCGCAGTTCCCCTTCGCAAGTTTGTTTGCACGCTTCGTTTAATGCCCGGAGCCCGCCCATCTCGCCGGTTTGCGAAATCAACTCCAACGCTTTAGTTAGGAGCAGGTCTCCTGCCAACACGCCAATTTGTGCGTTCCATCGGACGTTGAACGTCGCAAGATGCCGCCGGATGGTCGCTCCATCCAGAATGTCGTCATGAATGAGCGTAGCGGTATGGACAAATTCAAGAGCGGTGGCGGCTTGGACGTGCTGTTCCGTTGTGTGTCCGACGGCTTTGCCTGTCAAAAACACCAGGGCGGGACGCAATCGTTTTCCGACGATCCGTAAACTATACCGAATGATCTCGTCGATGAAGGGATCGGTACTGGACAAGGCTTGACGCATCAATGCTTCCATTGCGGTCATCTCACTTGCAATGAGTCGGTATGCGTCTTCAGGCATGCAGATAATATACCTAAAAAAAAAGGTACGTCAAGATTTAGGACAGACACTCAGAATACGTCCCCCTAAATTGCAACTCTGTCTCGTCGCCCAACTATGCTATAATACTGACATGCTCCCGCCTCTTGAACCCGGCAACCCTTCTCCGGCGGCGGAAAAGGTCAAAGCCTTTCCGCATGCTCCCGGTGTCTATCTGATGAAAGACAGTGCCGATTGCGTGATCTACATCGGCAAGG
>Ga0082212_10009114_pt1 | contig 12832 bp, 12 predicted proteins | sample TergutNt197P3_FD_71548 | JGI IMG/M metagenome (GOLD analysis project Ga0082212, IMG submission 71548) | Neocapritermes taracua P3 segment gut microbial communities from Petit-Saut dam, French Guiana - Nt197 P3 | ecosystem: Host-associated > Arthropoda: Insects > Digestive system > Gut ... | reverse complement strand
GCAGGGTTGAGGTTTTTATTTCCAGCTCAATCTGCTGTCTGTTCGCGGATACCGATGCGCTTTCGGCAGCCTGCTCTTCCTCAGGCGCCGATTCGGCTTCGGCAGCCTGTTCCGGCGAAGCATCTTCAGACTGAAAGTCCGGGCTTTCCTGCGCGTACAGCGGCAATGCGGATAAAATGAGAAAACTGCACAGTAAAACCGTATGCCAGTTTTTCATTTCCCCCTTTCCCTGCGCGGCTTGTTACGTTTGAGCATTTCTCCGATATAGGTTCCGGTGTAGGAAACGCCGCTTTTGGCAACCTGTTCCGGCGTACCGGCGGCCATTATTTTCCCGCCCCGGTCTCCACCTTCAGGACCCAGGTCGATGATATGATCGGCCTGCAGCAGTACGTCAAGGTTATGCTCAATCATGATAACCGTGTTCCCCTGATCGGTCAGCCGTTGAATCACATCCATTAGCTGTTTTACATCGGCGAAATGAAGGCCGGTGGTAGGTTCGTCCAGAACCAGAAATTCCGGGTTAAATACCAACATGGCCGCAATCGCGAGCCGCTGTTTTTCTCCGCGGCTCAGTGTAAACGTTGACGCATGCTCCAATGACTCCATTTCAAAGCGGTCTAGCATCGGACGCGCAAGCGCCTGCGCCTCCTCCTCGTCCATACCTTTAAGCGTAAGCGGAAAAGAAATCTCTTCCAAAACCGTTGGAGCAAATATCTGCCTTGCCGGTTCCTGAAAAAGATACCCCACACGCCTGCCAATTTTCCCCAGTGGCCATTCCGCAATGTCTTCGCCTCGCGACAACACACTTCCGCGTGTGGGTCTCAATAATCCCGAAACCAGCTTGCCAAGCGTGGTTTTTCCGCTGCCGCTTTCTCCTACGATGGCCGTTATTTTATTATGAGGAATGACGATAGAAATATTTTTCAACACCGGAGTAATTTTTTCTCCATAGTAGCCGAATGTTACATTTTTCAGGTAGATATCTCTGCTTTGAGGCGATAATTCACTTACTTTATATTCGTTATCTCGATTTTCGTCTTTTTGCAGATGTACTTCGCCGAGACGTTCAATACTGATTCGTGCATCCTGTAAGGCATGGACAAAACCGATAAAGGCTGATACAGGACCCTTCAATTGCCCTAAAATATACGATAGCGCCATCATCATCCCAAGCGTAATTTCACCGCTGATTACTAAATATGCCGACAATGCGCTCAGTGTAATATTCGTTACATTGGAAAAGAAAAAAGCTCCAACAGATTGTATTTGACTAATTGATAATCCTTTAATTCCTAATTTAAAAAGTTCTGCCTGTATAGACTCCCATTTATTCCGCATTTTTTGTTCCGCTCCACTCAGTTTGATTTCTTCTGCTCCGGTAATAATTTCAATCAAGCTGGATTGGTTGCGTGATGCTCGATCGAAATATTTATAATCCAATTCTCTTCTGATTTTCAGGAACAACATGACCCACGTTACATACAAAGCGTGTCCGACCACAAAAATCAACAGCATACGCAGATTGTAATATCCCAAGATAATGGCAAAAACAAAAAAACTCAGGAAAGAAAAGAAAACGCCCAAGGTGGTGCTTGTGAAAAAACTCTGTATCCTGCCGTGATCGCCTATCCGTTGCATTAAATCGCCTGTGCTTTTTGTGGTGAAAAAACGCATGGGGAGGTTTAATATTTTAGCAATAAAATCTGAAATTAGCGCGATACTGATCCGGCTCGATACGTGCAGAAAAATCCAACTCTGAATAAAACCGATACACAATTCGCTGATCGACAGGATGAGTTGCGAGGCAAGAACTAAATAGACAAAATTCAGGTTGTTGCTCATAATTCCCAAATCCACCACCGACTGCGATAGGAATGGAAATATGAAGGAAAACAGCAACCCGATCAACATGCCAAGTATCACCTGAATAAATGCCTTTTTATAGGGCTTGATATAGCTGAAAAAATAGGAAAGTTTTACCTTAGCATTTTTTTCGGAATGAATATCCGGATGGAAAAAATCAAGGGTAGGCACTAACAGCAAAAAAATTCCTTTTTGTTCTTCATTTTCGGTGTCGGATATCCATCCTTCTAAAAATTCAGGAACGGTATAAACCATTTTTCCGAATCCTGGGTCAGCCACATAAATCTTTCCCGTCCACCGGCCGTTTTTCTTTTTAACATCAGTCTTATAGACAACCACATAATGATCGTTGCGCCAATGAACAATGCAGGGAAAAATGGCTTTGGAAGCAAATTTTTCAAAAGAACTTTTTACTCCCATGCAACGAAAGCCAATGCGCTCTGCCGCATCGTTGATGCCCAATAGCGGCGATCCGCCCCTGTCTAAATAACACATTTCACGAAGAACGCCGACTTCAAAGTAGCGTCCATAATATTTGGCTATCATTTTCAGACAGGTCGCGCCGCAATCGGAAGAATCCAACTGTTTATAGAATGGGAATTTCACCGGTTTTTACTTTCAAATTCTTTGACGATAATGGTCTCCGGATCAATCAGCTTATTATCTATAGGACAAATCTGTCCAATATTTATCGAGAGAAGCGGGCACACCCCAACAAATAGAGGCAGGTGGGGACAAGCTGCACAATTCGGAAACTCAAACCATAACCGACTCAGACGTTTTTCCCTTTTCGCTTCGTCCCAAAGTATGCTCCCATCGGTTTTGTTCAATGTTCCCTCGGGTTCTGTCTCCTGAGTAAAGTTATTGGGCACTGACATATATACATTTCCATCAGGACATATTACCACTGCGTTTTTTCGGGGCGCAAGCAAGGCAACCGTCTGATCTGGATTTATTTCCTCACTGTTCTTATTCATAAGAATTCGATAAAAAGCGGCGCTGTTTGTTTGCGTAGCTTCATTTTTTCCTTTCTCCTCCGATTCCCAAACCCAGTGTATTCGTTTTGATGCAGCATCGTCAATCTGCTTCATAAAACGTTCTCGTTCGTTCTTCTCGCAAGGATTTTCGATAACGCGCAGACGTAAACGATAACCCGGATACAGCGTGATGATATTTCTTACAGCCTGCAATGTCTGCATATAAGTTGGAACACCTTTGTTGTGATATAACTTATTGTGTATTAGTGAGCTATTGGAAAAATTTACTTCTATTTGACCCAACAATTCCATCTCCGCTTTTTTGTATAACTTGTTAGCTTCAAATAAAAGCGGGCGAATAAACGATTCAAAAGAATTTAAAATATTGCGCCCCCTCCATTCTATACAAATAAACTTCGCTTCCTTAGAGTCAATGGTTTGTTTGATATGCTTTATAATCGGCTCAATAAAAGCAGATGAAAATTGTTGATCGGGCATATTCATTAAAACCAGATGATAATCGCTTTTAAACACAACATCTCTGTTGTAGAGATAGCGAAAAAGGGCTGCCTCATCGGTATATGTGTCAACAAAGAATCCCCATTGATAGAATTGCGCAAAGACAGAAGGAAATTCGAGACTGAAAGAAACCGGATCTTCAAAAAGTTTCCGAATTTTTTGATGCTCTGACAGCGCCATTGCAAAACTGCTGCGCCGGAGCTAATTGTAATAGATTATCTTGTTTTTGTAGGGAACAAAATAGTTGTATTTACTTGTTTGATACATGATTTTGTGTCAGTTTACCATAACTCAGTTATTGTTGAAGGCAAATTAGATGTGTCTTCATCATAGTTTTGTACTGCCCGACGAAATATTTGAAGTTCTCTTCTATGGTGTCGGATAGAATCAGAAGGCGATGTGTATAGATGAATTTTCCGGTTTGTCGAATCAAAATACATCATCCTGAAACGACGGACAAAATCGGCTGTAATATAGGTTTGAGTAAAATCACTCTGCACAAATGCAAGGACTCCTTGCATGGTGATATCATTAATTTGCAAACTGTCAATAATATATGCCTTACCCAAATCATTAGGCATATAAACAGCCTCCAGATTACTATTCTTAGATGTTAGAGTTTCAAAATCCGATTTTGAAAAAAAAATATCAAAGTTCTTTGCTTTTTCCAAAACCTCAATAGACTTCGAAAAACCTGTATCAAACTCCACATTTTTCAATAATACCCCATCTATTGTAATATCCATACAAATAGACGTGTCGTCTGAATTATAACCAAGTGTTAGAATTTGATCATCCCGCATTACAAGGGTTGCTATCCCTTTACTAGAAATGGTAAGCGTATTATCGGCAAAATTAAACAGCCAGTGAAATCGATCTATTATTTCCTTTCCGATGATAGTTAAAACTTTTTGCTTGTATTCAATATCATCAATTAAATAGCCTTTATATCCCTCTAAGGCAAATACTCCGTTTGTTTTTAGACTTCCTATGGAAATGTTTTTTTTTGTAAAAGCGATTGTGTCGTACCATACTTTTTCGGTATACCTTGATATTTCCCAAAATTCTGTCCATTCAGCCCTTAATCCCATTTTTTGTGCTAATTCGCAAGAGATTAAACTACAAGTTGCACCTGTATCAAATATAAATGGAAGTATACTATCATTTATATTTACTGGAATATAGATAAGATTCTGATCATTACCTTCATGCATCTCAACTGTACATTCTTTTTCAGATACCTTATTGATTATAATTATTGTGAAAGAAACGATAATTATACAGAGAACAATTATTAGAGAAATAATAAAAAATATGACTCTACCAACACTTTTCATCGAATTTTACAAATTAAGCAATATGATTATCCGTATATATACCTAAATTCATTTTTATAACTCACACATGCTACAAGCAGGCGGTTGAGTAGTGCCTCACCAAAGTATCGCTGATTGAATTTGTAACAGAACTCGTCGAGATACTTCTGTAAAAACTCAGGTTTTACATCATGAAACATGTTGATGATTTGCCTTTTTGCGTTGCTGATGGCAATGTGTACCCAAGACAGAACCTCTCTGACTTTTTCTTTCGGTATTACCTGTGCGTCATGCTTGGGTACAAAATTTTTCAAATCAACATACGAGGTTGAATCATCCGTATCTATTTCATTAGCCTCACAGGCGAGCGTTTTTACATGTTCATTAATGGTTTCACGTTTAAGATTGTCTATCACTTTCATTTTTAAATAACCCACACGATGAGGTTTTTGGCCTTCTTTGGGTGATTCGACAAACTCGCTCTCTGCCATTACAATTACCTTGCTTTTCCGCTGACTGCCTCTGCCGCGTTTCAATGGTTTGGCTTTTTCCTCACAGGGCGTTTCCATTGAAAAATATCCCTCATCCAATTCTATTCTGCCAGCCAATACATATTCGTCATCGCGCTTGCCCATCGCCTCTCGTAACTTGTGTGCCATGTGCCATACCGGATGATAACGATTATGACCTAACTGACGCTGCAACTCTTTGGCCGAGAAACTTTTCTTCGTTCCTGTCAGTAAGTGCATCGCAATAAACCAATAACGATAAGGCAATTTTGATTTGTGCATCACTGTATTTGAACGCAAACTTTGACGATATTTGCAACGCTTGCATTCATAGCTCTCCTTGTCGTGCTTCCAAAAGTGATCCTGGCATCCACATTTTGGACAGAATACGCCTGTATGTTCCCTATACTGCTTGAATTTAGATTTGCAACTTTCCTCATCAGGATACTCTTTTATAAAATCAATCAATGCCATAATTCTTGTTTTTATATTCAGGATACAAAGACAAACATTTTAGGTGAATATACGGATATTCACATTAAGCAATTAATAACTATAGATTTTGTTAGGCTATGGAATAGCCTAACAAAATCTATAGTTATAATAACGACTTTCTTCTGCCTTTATTGTTTCAGTATACCGCACTACTACCACTAATTCCCACTTGAAGAACCTGACGATTCTATTTTGAGACCATATATCTTTGTTACATTGCCGTCAGGTGTTTTGGCAGAAATAATTGAGTCTGTAGAAAAGCTCATGCCATTAGGGACGGTTGCTGTTACCTTTCCTTTTCCATCAGTCGTAAATGTAACATTAGTGCCACTCCCACTTTCACTATGTGCCGTGATTGAATCATAAATGATTTCGACTACTTTAAGAATGAGGGGGAGCCAAGGGGTTACGGGGTTAGAGGGAGGAATCACCCCCCCCATTCACCTGCACCATTTGCATACTACTGAGTGTTTCGTTGCCAAACAATTCGTTGGCTTCATCGAAATTCATTTCAAATTTGTTACACAAATTTTCGTTCCTTTTTAAAACATTTGTTGTCATAATAATTTAAATAATATTGTTAATAATATTGTTAATTAAGCATTTTAATCTTTTCATTCATTCCTAAAAAGTAATCTATATTGTTTTTAAAAATCGTACTTATATAATGCTTTTGAGCTTTTATTTCTTTGTAATTATTTTTCAAAAGGGTATAAACCTTACTGAATTCTATTGGAATGTTGGCTTGATATGAAGTGAAATATTTTTTTTTCAATGAATAAGGAAAAAGTAATTCTAACAGAAACAGCCGGTTATAAAACATTTCCGAATTAGGTGCTTGATAAGGGAACGCTTTCCGGTAGAGATGACCCACTACCCAGTCTTTCACCAACAGGCATTGCCCTCCTTCCAACCATACCTTGATGCTGATCAGTTGCTCTTCCAACCCATAATATAACAATCCTTTCATTCCAGATAAATATTCCCAATAATCTTTATTACAAGCATAAGCTGCCCCTAAAACGCACGGTATTTCCACGAGGTTAGTATGTGGAGCCATATCTACATAATTCCATTTCAAGATCAGCATTTCTTCTATAGAAAGATCTAAATATGCCCCATAAGAAGCTATTGAATTTTCTTGAGGAACTACCTCTCCCTCTTCGCCTCTTGTAAGCCTTTTTGTTTGGCTGCAAAGCATACTTCGGGGATTTTCGGTCAATAACCTTAGCAGTTTTTCATCCCATCCCATTTCATAAAAACGCATGTGTCCATCCAAAAACAAAAAATAAGGCGTTTTGCAGGCTGCAACGCCTATGTCGCGGGAAGGAGCGCTACCTACTCGCTTTTTGTTTTTGTGATAGGTACAATTGTATTTTAAAGCAACCTGTTCATAATCAAAACCATCATCACTTCCATCATTGATCAGCAAAATGCAGGGGTCGGTAGTGGCTGTATCCTTGATGGAAATAACCGTATTTTCTACTTCGTCGCCTTCATTCAGAAACGGTATGATGATCGTTAGTTTTTCCATATTCATTCTTTATCATTTCTGTAATTTTTCTCTTTAAATTACTGTTTTTTAGGCTGTTTTGGGCATGCGAAACACGGTATTTTATCAGGATGTCAGGGATATTATCCAAGACCAACCCATGCGCAAGCATCGTCATCCACAGTTTATAACCTTCAGCATATTTATATTCTTCTTCGTACATGACCGGAATTTTTGAAAACGCCTCTTTTCGGATCATCACCGTTGGGTGAGCAATAATGTCATTTTCCAGCATTTCTTCCATAGTGATGGGGCTTGCATTAATAGCAGGACTAAAAAATCCTTGCCTGTTGCCAAAATATTCAAACCCTCCACCTATCAGGTCGATATGCGGATGATTCTCTAAGTAGTTGTATTGAATCAGCAATCTGTCGGGCATCATCACATCATCGCTGTCCATACGGGCGATGTATTTGCCCTCTGCCAGCAGAATGGAAGTATTCAAGCTTTGGATATAATCATGTTCTTTCTCTACCAATCGTATCCTGCTGTCCGAATAATTTCTAACAATATCTGCCGTATGATCCGTTGATCCGTCATCGACAATGACAAATTCAAAATCAGGAAATGACTGATTCAGAACGCTTTCAATACATTCTTCGATGTATTTACCGGCATTATAACAAGGCATGCAAACTGAGATTTCCGGCATAAATTAACAATGTCTTAATTTTATATAAATTTCTAACAAAGGTAAGATACAGAATGTCACATTGATACTACCGGTTTGTGGAAATTAATCCGGTATTAAGAAAATATTTTTCTTTTGATTATTATGTATTTAATAAACTGTATTTTAATGAATATTGTTGTTAAGTTTGTATTAAGAATATTTTTATGTAACAACAAGCGTTTTTAGACTGTCCTTTATGTTTTTCATTCCTGTTTTTCGTTTGATTCTGTTTGTTATGACGTATATTGAATTTTGAGTAAATGGTAAAATGTCGGTAATTTCGCTGACACTCACGTTGAAAAGTATCAGGTAGCATAGATGTATTTCATTATCACTTAACATACTATATTTTTCTTTGATGTTTTTTTCTAAATTCGGAGGCATCAACGAGCGAATGTTGTCCCTGTTGATTTTTCCGGTATTGTCATAAAAGTATTGGTCGAACAGATGAAAGAATTTTTTCAATTCTTCGTCGTTATTTCTGAATTTGAATTGTTTGTATTTGTTGTGTAATTGCAAGTATGTTTTTATAATCCTAACATACGACAGATTGATTTGTTCTGTCAATTGTTCAGGGATCGTATTTTTATATTCATCCTCCATGAATTTACTTGACTTGTTTATACTTTGCGTTGATTAATATACATTTTCTCCCAAACTGTTTTACCTTGGTTTTCAGGCATAAAAAAAGCGTGAAACCGTTCGCTGATTGCTCATTTTGTATTCAGGCTCTACCAAAACCTTTGTCAGTAAATAAGCACGAATGTATCACGCCTGGAGACGCGAACTTTCGCAACTTATTCTCACTGACTGAAAATTGGTAGATTTCGAATACAGAGAATAAGAGCTAAAAGCTCAATTGTTATTTAATCTAAAAAATTCCTCGAAGTTTGCTTCGGAGGTAATTCATTCAATAATAATATTTCTATTTTTTCATTTTTTATAATTCTTAATATTTGTTAGCAAAGGTAATCATTATTTTCAAATATTGACCGGAGTATTTGCTATGTATGGCTGAATATTTTTTATTGATTTTTGGGCAATATCTCCGACAATTTCACTTCAAAAAGTTTCCCGATCTTTTGATGCTCTGACAGCGCCATTGCAAAACTGCTGCGCCGGAGAGAATTATAATAGATTATTTGTTTGTTTGGTATATAAATGTTATTCCTTACTGTTGCGATGGAATAGGACTGATTTGTATATAACTCATTTTTATTTTATTGGCGCCATTTCCATTTTCAATATGTAACGAGTCTAATGTTATTTTAACGGTGGAGCTTCCAACAATTTCCATAATTGCTTCAATGCTTTGCTTAATATACTCAACATCATCAAGAAATACCTCTTCATTATTATTTGTGGCAGAATTTTTTGTGATTTTCAAATTCTCTATACTGAGTTGTGTCTTACCTGATGTAGCCGTGATATTTTCAAAAAAAACCAATCCTTCAGCGCTTTTCCCGCTTTTTTGCGCCGATACGTTATCAATACTGTAACCTTTTTTGGTATCAAACGAAAATTGATATACGCTATCGTTTATTGTTACCGGAATATAGACTAAATCATTAGTATACGAATTTTCCTGTAAATTAACAGTACAATTTTTTTCGGGTCTGTTGCGGTAATGAAGAATCACAAACATGGAGAAAATTATAATTCCGAAACAGATCAAATAAAAGATACGGGAAGAAGATGCTTTATTATTCGACGAATTATCGTTCATTGATTGATTTGGATTATTCACTTCCCCGCTTCTTACCTTTTTATTTATTACAGAAAAATTCCACTTGTATTTTCGGGCAAAGAATATGATAATAAGCAATCCAAATAGCAGTAATTCAATGGTATCTTCTATACCAATAGTTACATTCTGTACGTAAAATATGGCAGGCGTTTGTAATGCCGAGGCATCAAATGTGACAAACAGACAGCTGCAAATGTTGTTTGCAGCATGTATCCCTATAGCAAGCTCGATTCCGTCGTCTAAAACGGAGATGAATCCTAAAATAAGTCCAGTCAGAATATATTCAGGCATGGCAGCAAAAAAACCGTAAGTTTCAACTTCCGGATTCGTACTATGCATCAATCCAAACAGGATGGAAGGAACAATGACTACCAACCATCTGTTTTTTGTCCATGCGCCGATTCCTTGCGCCAAATAACCGCGAAACAAAAGCTCTTCAAAGGTGGTTTGCAGCGGAATAAATATCAATGCAATAAAAAAGAGCGGAATGAATGTTTTTATATCAAATTGAAATATGAAATCATCAGGCTTAATAAATTAGGACAACATCAATGAAACAAGCATCAATAAAAACCAGACGCCAAAACCAGAAAAGACACGATTCCAACGGACTCTTTTCGTGCCATTTACGGTTTCCGAAAACGAACGCTTGTGGAAAAGCCTCACAAGTAGAATAAGCGCAAACAACCCTACAGCAAAAGCAGACAGTTCTAACAACAAGAAAAGATTTTGTGATATCCCTACTATGGAAGAATCCTGAATGACCTCTTTCAATGAGGATAAGTCAATGCCTGCTTTGATACAACCTGCAACAACAACGATTAATGCCGGTATGGTTCCAATCAGAAGGGCAAACAAGGTAACAACAATGGTTACAAGATATCTCCAAAAAGAATTATTTTTCCCTAAAATGTTTTCTAAAAAATTCATGGCTGTATTTATTGATTTGTTTGCAAAAACACGAGCAATTTTGAATATTTTCTATTCTATTCTATTCTATACTTAATATTTAAATTCCTTTAATATACCTCGCATTTTTTCGTAAGTAGCGATCCGGGTTGGAACTAAGGGAAGGCGGAGCACATTTTCAATATACCCCATCATATTCAATATGCTTTTCACTCCTGCCGGACTGCCATCGGTGAATAGTAATTCAAATAATTCCAAAAAATTATAGTGCAAGTTCAAAGCATTGGCATAATCACCGGACAGGGCTAAGCGTACCATTTGGCTAAATTCCTTAGGGAAAGCATTTCCCATAACAGAAATAACTCCATCAACACCTATTGAAATCAAAGGAAGAGTGATTCCATCATCGCCGGAAATGACTTGAAAATGAGTTGGCTTGTATTTGATAATTTCGCCAATTTGCGCCATATTGCCGGATGCTTCTTTAACGGCAACCACATTGTCGAAGTCACGCGCCAGCCGGAGCGTTGTTTCGGCGGTCATATTTACACCTGTTCTTCCGGGAACATTATATAAAATAACCGGTAACGGACTTGCTTGTGCAACCGCTTTATAATGTTGATAAATTCCTTCCTGAGGAGGTTTATTGTAATAAGGAACCACTGAGAGGATAGCGTTTATTCCCTCCATATTTTCAGCTTTCAATCGCTTTATAACTGCATTGGTGTTATTTCCGCTGATACCTAAAACAATAGGAATCCTATTTTTAACTTTATCAATTACGAATCGGATTATCTCTTTTTGTTCGGATTCTGCCAATGTTGCTGTTTCAGCAGTAGTTCCCAAAATAACCAAATAATCCGTACCATTTTGCAGTTGATAGTCAACGATACGCGATAAGGCAGGGTAATCAACTTCGCCGTTTGTTTGAAAAGGAGTAATTAACGCGACTCCTGTTCCTTTAAGATTTATATATCCCATCTGAATCTTTTAAAATAAGTTCACAAAGTTAGCATTATATTTTTGGATTCCACACAAACGGATAAAAATTATGCAGGATTGCTTCATTGCTTACGCGGTTCGCAATGACGTAGTGACGCTTTGTTCCATTGCGGGTCAAGCCCGCAATGACAGCAGTATTCATCATTAAATTACGCAATCGCGATGGAATAAGTCTTGTAACCGCCTGAAAGATTTTTTACATTTGTAAACCCTCGTTGCGTCAATATCTGTAATGCCAAGTATCCCCGCAGTCCTGCGGCACAATACACGTATATGGGTTTGTTTTTAGGAATTTCATTCAAACGGTCGCGCAAATCATCTAAGGGAATATTTATTGAGCCTTGAATAAATTGTCCGTTTTCCGTTTCTTCTTCGGTACGCACGTCTAAAATGGTTATTTCATCGGGATTTACCGCTTGCATTTCCCGCCAGTGTACGACAGGCATTCGCCCTGTTACGATATTGTTTGCCACGTATCCTGCAATGGCAATGGGGTCTTTCGCCGAAGAAAACGGCGGAGCATAGCAATGTTCCACTTTCGTTAAATCAAACACGCTTCCTCCTGCCTTGATTAACAAAGCAATCTGGTCGATGCGTTTGTCCACCCCCTCATAGCCTACGCCTTGTGCTCCGTATATCTTTCCTGTTTTAGGGTCAAATGTCAGTTTGATACTCATCGGCATACTTTTCGGATAATATCCTGCGTGAGAACCCGAATGGGTATGGGAACTCTGATACGGAATGTTTAATTGCTTCAGTTTTTTTGCCGCTAAACCTGTTGTAGCCACAGTCAAATCAAACACTTTGGCAATAGCCGTTCCGATAGCGCCTTCGTATTTTTCCACATTCCCTTTCACCATATTGTCGGCAACCAAACGCCCTTGACGGTTGGCGGGATTGGCTAAATAATTCAACCAGGGCTTGCCTGTTATCGGGTGAGGAAATTCTATGGCATCGCCAACGGCATATACGTCTTTCGCTGATGTTTCCAAGTATTCATCTACCCAAATCCCTCCTGTTTCACCTGTTTTTATGTTTGCACTCTTGGCTAATGAAGTTTCGGGACGCACGCCAATGGACAGGATTACCATATCCGCAGGAATGATTTTTCCGCTCTTCAAATGCACACGAATTTTACCGTCTGTTTGCTCGAAGCGCTCCACAGTTTGTTCTAAATAAAGGTTTACTCCCTTTTGCAACAAATGTTGGTGAACGTGGGCGGCTATCGAAAAATCGACCGGCGCCATTACTTGATTAGCCATTTCTACGA
>Ga0082212_10009113_pt1 | contig 12832 bp, 8 predicted proteins | sample TergutNt197P3_FD_71548 | JGI IMG/M metagenome (GOLD analysis project Ga0082212, IMG submission 71548) | Neocapritermes taracua P3 segment gut microbial communities from Petit-Saut dam, French Guiana - Nt197 P3 | ecosystem: Host-associated > Arthropoda: Insects > Digestive system > Gut ... | reverse complement strand
ATTGGCCGGATACAAAGATGGATTCAGGGTTGGAGGCGAGTTGATTACCAACACCTCTGTGATGAATAAAAACTTTGTAGGGGCTACGGCAAACGATAAAACCAAACACTTTTGGGGCTACTATGTGCAGGCCTCCTGCTTGCTCTTTGGCGGAAAACAACGCTACGACATTACCCAAAGCGAATTTACCCAACCCACTCGCGGGAAAGGTTGGGGCGACATAGAGGTAATGGCACGTTTTGACTACCTGCACCTGAACAGTCAGGACATTAAAGGCGGATCGGGACAAAATATCGCCTTGGGCGTGGTCTATCATGCCAACAACAACGTAAAAATGATGCTCAACTACCAAATCTCCAAAAACGACAAATACGCCAACAACAAAGGCAAAGCCGCCATTGGGCGCGATATTAACGGCGATTATACCTCCAACCCCAAATTGGCATACACCGATTTTGGCGTACGGTTCAATACCCTTCAGGCGCGCATCGAAATAGATTTTTAATCACTCTTTATTCTTTGAATCATGAAAAAAACAATATTTACCCTTCTATCGATAACCATCATCTTTGGTTCTTGCGTAAAAAACGACCCTTATGAAGAGGTTGGAAGCTCCGAACTCAAGGGAAATCTCTTCCTCAACGAAGTCAACGGTACCGGAGGCCCTTCTCAATTGGACACCGAAAAATATGTAGAACTCTATAACAAAACCAACGCAATCATTAACCTGAAAGACTTCTCTTTGGACTACGGCGGCACCGAAACGTGGCGCGGAAGAGCAGACGATGTGGTGCCTGCTAACGGTTACAAATTGATTAAAGGTTCCAAAACCACCTATCCGGGCATGAGCACCGGACTCTCATCAAGAAACGCCAACGTAAACTTGACGCTGTTAGACCCTTCCGGAAACATTGTGGATTATTACGAAAAGATTGAAGATTTAAACGGCAAACCGCTTGAATCAATGGATCATCTGCGTATTCCGGATGGTGGAAAGTGGTATTATGTAGAGATCAGCGCCCAAAGCCCCGGTACAGCCAACCTCTCCGATCCCAACCACCCCGCAGTTAGAGGCGCCATGCCTGCCATGGAGAAAGGATTGCGGATAGAGGAGGTGAACGTGTCCAACACCCGACCTACGCCCAATGATGCGGTAACCATTGTGGCCACCGTTACGGACGTAAACGAAATCACCTCCGTTGTACTCAAATGGAAACTGAACAACGCAGACCAACCCAACAAATCGATGACCAAAGAGGGCAGCCTCTATTCGGCCTCCATAGATAAACAGCCGGACGGAGCGGTGGTGGCTTGGACGGTGGAAGCCACCAACAACAAAGGCAATGTAGCCACCCAAACGGGAACCATCACCTGGACTGCCGAAATCGTTGACTACAGCGGGCTAAAACTGAATGAAGTCTCCGGCGTGGGAGACGACGGCGATAAGTTTTACGAATTGATAAACCTTGGTTCCTCAGACATCAATTTGGCAGGCTGCACCCTACACTATAATGCCAATGGCTCTACCGGAGGCGTTTTACCTACCGGAGACGGAAACCTCACGTGGACAGGCAGCGCATCACAGGTCATTGAGGCCGGCAAACTATTTGTGCTCATGGGACGCAACCAACCCGGATCCTTTACCACCGGTTTAACGGCGCAGCGCATCCTCATCATCACCCTCAAAGACCCCGCAGGTAACGTGATTGATCAATGCATTCGTGCAGAAGATACCGGAAAGTACGCCTTTACCGACAAATCGTTCTCCCGCATTCCGGACGGCACCGGGCCTTTCTATTTTACCACACCTACGCCCAATGTGATGAATGGAACGGATGCCACAGGATGGGTATTGGTGCCGGAAACTCAGGAGCCTCAAGAACCTCAAATTGATTTTGAAAGCCTTAGATTGAACGAAGTAAACGGCGTTTCGGGGCAAAAGTGGGTAGAGATATACAACCTTGGAACAGAGGCCATTTCTTTGGAAGGAGTAACCATCAATTACAGCAACAACGCCGGTTCTTCCTTCTCTGTACAGTGGACATTTGCGGCGGGAGACATTATTGATCCCCAAGGCTTTTTTACCAACAGTACGGAATTGGGAAGTTGTTCGGCCAACAATGCAAATGTGATCATTACGCTCAAAAGTCCATCGGGAGAGGTGCTGGATACCTACACAAAACTTCTTAACATCAATACCGGACAGGGATACGACCACCTTACCAACAAGGCCCACGCCAGAATCCCTGACGGTACCGGCCCCTGGTACTATACCATAGACGGCACAGGTACGCGGAGCGCTACAAATGGAACGAATACCGAAGGACTCATCAAATTCGGCGATGAGGATGGGGCGGAAGAGATTGATTACAGCGCTTTGTTATTGAATGAAGTGAGCGGAAACAACAAATATGTAGAGATCTACAACTCAGGTTCAGAAGATATACCCTTGGTTGGCGTTAAACTGCAAAGAAACGATGGCCCCACTTCCGGAGGCAGTGAATGGACAGGAACAGCAGCTGACGTGATTCCTGCCGGAGCCTATCGTTTGTTTCTCTTCAACAGTTATACTCCTGCCGATCTAAATACCCATCCGGCGTTCACAGGTTGGACGGTAAGCTCGGGCATATCGTCCGGTCAAATTTTGAAAGTGGCTATTGTGGATCCCTCCGGAAACCCTATCAGCGTATTTATCCGTGGAGATGTGCCGCTACCTGCATGGCAGGTAACAGCTGACGTTACCCAGAATACCTCAAACACCTATTCCCGTATGTCTGACGGCACCTGGGCATACGCTGCGCCAACGCCGGGCGCCGAAAACGGCGAAAAAACATCGGATATTGTAAGTCCCGGATATTTAACGGCCCACATATTCAATGTAGAACATGAGTGATTTGAAAATCGGAGAGATCTCCAAGCCCCGTTTTGAGTTCCGCTCTTTTGGGAGATGTTTTAAGGAGCAGGCGAGCCGAATGGCGCGCCTCTCGATACCGGTACCCGAAAAGGTATGGGAGCGCCGCTCGGTAGAGACCTACATTGTGAGCCGCACCAACGATGTGAATAATACCAAAATCCGAGACGGTAAAATGGACATCAAAACCTACGTCCAAACGGTGGATGGCTTTGAACAGTGGAATCCATTGATGAAAGGCGAATTTCCCATCAGCGCCCAAGTATTGCAGGATGAGGTATTTTCTGCCTTTAAAGTCAACAGCCTGCCGCCATTAACCAAAGAGTGTTATACCTTAGATGAATTTATTGCAATGGTTAAAAACCACCCCGATTTGCAGGCCGTAACCGTAGAAAAATTGCGCTATGGCTATATGGTAAACGGCACGATTTGCGAAGTCGGCGATGTCTATATCAATGGGGCAAAGGTGGTTACAATCAACTCCGAGTCCACTGAGGTAGGGGATTTAAAGAAAACCGTACAAGATTGCGGCTTAGAAGGGGTAGAGAACATCAACTACCTTCAGGCAATCAAACGGGTCATTGGAATGATAGACAAACCGTTGGCAAATTAAGTATATGGCACAGGAAATCGAAAGAAAATTTTTGGTAAAGAGCGATGCTTTTAAAGCCGAAGCCTTTAAACAAACCCGCATCACACAAGGTTACCTGTCTTCGGTTCCGGAGCGCACCGTGCGGGTTCGGGTAAAGGGAGATAAAGGTTACATCACCATCAAAGGAATAGGCAGCCACAGCGGTGCCAGCCGTTTTGAGTGGGAAAAGGAGATTCCTGCTCGGGAGGTGATGGAACTGATGCAGATTGCCGAACCCGGCGTCATCGACAAAACCCGTTATCAGGTCAAAAACGGAGGCCATACCTGGGAGATTGATGAGTTTTACGGACAAAATCAGGGATTGATCGTAGCCGAAATCGAATTACAATCCGAAGACGAATCTTTTGACCGTCCCGAATGGTTGGGCGCAGAGGTAACCGGCGATGTGAAGTACTACAATTCGATGTTGATGAAACAACCATATCTTAAATGGAGAGTTGAAAATGGAGAACTGAAAACTGCTACATAATGTCATTTGACCCTTTAGATATGAACAACTACCGGATTGAGCAGTTGCCCAATCGCCCCAAAAGCGGCTTTGAGCGCTGGATGTCCTATATTGGGGGGCCTTTGGCGGTGTTGGCATTTGTGGTAATCTATTGGGTGGCAGAAGTTCCCTTTCTCAACCACATTGATCCGGAACAGTTGACCGGAGAAGCCGTCAAGCGCTTGAACAGTATGGGGGCGGACGCCTTTTCGCGCATTAACTACGCCATGCTTGGAATTTTTGTAGCCTCTGTAATTCTGTGGATCACAGAGGCTGTTCCCAATTATTTCACCTCGCTGTTGGTGATTGTAGGCATAGTGCTCACCGGCGTTACCTCCGAAAAAACAGCATACGCTCAGTTGGGGCACCCCGTAATGTGGCTCAACATCCTGTCGTTTGTGTTGGCAAGTATGTTGGTAAAGACACAGGCGGCAAAACGATTTGCCCTCTGGTTTGTGGTTCACTTTGGAAAAAATGCCACGCAAATCTTTTTCAGTTTTATTGTGATCAATGTGGTGTTGTCGGCATTCATCTCTGCCACCACCGCTAAGGCGGCCATTCTGTTGCCCATTTTTATGGTAATTGCCGCCATCTATGGCGCCACAGGAGGAGAGAACAAAAACAACTTTGGGCGCAACATTGTACTGCAAAACCTGTTTCAAATCAATGTGGGCGCCTTTGGGTTTATGACAGGCTCAGGAGCCAACCTGCTTGCCGTATCGCTCATCATTGGGGCGGGCGCCACGCTCGGTTACCAACAATGGTTTGTGGCCGCGTTCCCCCTCTGCCTTCTAATCATTCTGCTTGGGTGGATTGTGGGCACCAAGGTTGTCTTCCCCATGAAAAAAGAGGAGCAAACGCCTCAAATTGAGGGAGGAATGGAGCGCTTAAAAGAAGAATTGGCAAAATTGGGCCCCGTAAAAAAAGAGGAGTACAAGGCCATCGCCATTTTTATTGGCGTACTATTTATGTGGGCAACCAAAGGCTATGTGCACAACTTTAGCGAGACGGCTGTGGCCTTTATTGGCGCCGTGATTGCCCTGATGCCCTTTGGGATAGGTATTGTCAAGTGGAACGATGTAGATATTCCCTGGCACCTGATGCTCTTTTCGGCGGGGGCTTATACATTGGGGGCAGGGTTAGACGAGACCAATCTGGCAGGACTTGTCATTGATGCCGCATTTGAGTCGTTAGGCATCTCCAACCACACCCCCTTCTGGCTTCTTTTTGCCATTCTTACCGCCACCATGATCTTTAGCGCCCTGCTCTTCCAATCCAAAACAATGCGCGTATTGATCTTTGTGCCCATCTCCATTGGCGTGGCGCAAAAGTTCGGCTACCCCATCATGAGTTTGGCCTTTCCGGTAGCCCTCTTAACGGAGCACGTCTATGTTTTGCCCTTCAACAGCAAACCCGCCGCCCTGCTCTACACCACCAACCAATACAGTTGGGCGGACACCTTTAAGTTTGGAATTATTATGATGGTACTCTCGTGGATTTTACTGTTTGTTTGGGGCGAAACTGTGTTGCACTGGTTGGGACACCTCCCCAACGGGGTCTTTTTCTGAAACAAACCATTCACTCTCGCCAAAAATCACTATCTTTGCTAAGAGATGGAGCACTTTCTAAATATCCCGCAAAACTACTTGGAACTCTTTTTGGTTGTCCTCTATTCGTTGGTAATAGGATTGTCACAAAGGAAGTTGCGAATGAAGAACGAAGAAACGGAGCCTTTCTTTGGCGCCGATCGCACTTTTACGCTGATTGGGATATTGAGTTACATCCTCTATATCATTGAGCCTGTGACAAAAGTTTTTTGGGGAGGGGGCGCCGCCGCGCTCGTTATGCTCTTGGGTTTCAATTACTACTTCAAATTACAACACCTGCGCCGTTACGGCATCACCACCATCATCATTGCCTTTATCACCTACTGCATTCCGCCACTCATCATTACGCAGCCCATTGAATTTAGTCTGTTGGTATTGGTGATTATCCTGTTGCTCACAGAGATGAAAGAGACCTTCATCTCCTTTGCCCATCGCCTCAACAACGACGAGTTTCTGACGTTGGCAAAGTTTCTCATCATTGCAGGTATCATCTTACCCCTTCTCTCCAACGAGCCCTTTGTCGAACATATTACACTCACACCACGCAAAATATGGATGGCAACGGTCATCATCTCTGCCATCTCCTATGTGAGTTATCTATTGCAAAAGTTTGTATTCCGCTATTCGGGATTGCTTGTAGCGGGCATTCTCGGAGGGTTATACAGCAGCACCGCCACCACTGTGGTGCTCTCCCGAAAGAGCAAAAAGGCGCCTGAATGTCTTTGTTATCGCTATAGCGGCGCCATTATCATCGCTACCGGCATGATGTTCGTTAGAATCATTGTATTGCTATTCATCTTTAACTTAGGGCTATTCTTACAAATGTGGCCTTATCTCCTCACGCTCTCCTTGGTGGTTACCGGCGCAGGTGTTGCCGTCTATTTTTACAAAACACCCACTGCAGAACAGTTGGAAAACTTCGACAACAACCAAGACGATAAAAACCCGCTTGAATTTAAAACAGCGCTCATCTTTGCCCTGCTCTTTGTATTGTTCACCTTTATTACCCACTACACCATTCAGGAGTTTGGGGCGCAAGGGCTCAAAGTGTTGTCCTTTGCAGTGGGCGTAACAGACATCACTCCTTTTATCATCAGCCTGTTTCAGGGAAGCCATCACGTGAGTGCAGGCGCTGTGATCTCCGCTACATTCCTTGCGCTGTTGAGCAACAATTTAGTGAAGTTGGGATATGGAATCGCCATGGGCTCTAAGAAAAACATAAAACCGCTCGTTATTGGTTTTTCGATTGCTTGTATGGCTACGTTGATTGTGTTGCAACTTGTTTGATATTAAAAATATGTACCAAACCTCTAATCTTCCCAATACCCGCCTTCATGTAGCGGATGCTTTGCGGGGAATTGCCTTGATAGGCATTATTCTGATTCATAACGTGGATCACATGGATTTCTTTGTTCGTTTGCCACCGGCTACCAATGAATGGGTAGCATGGCTGAACCGAATAACACGAGACGGACTCTACTTTGCCTTCAGTGGCAAAATGTACTCCATTTTTGCATTGATGTTCGGATTTAGTTTCTTCATCCAGAATGATAACCAAGTAAAACAGGGGAAAAATTTCTCGCTCCGTTTTATATGGAGAATGACCTTGTTGGTGGTGTTTGGGGTACTAAACACATTTTTCTATTGTGGTGATATCTTGGTTTCTTACGCTATCTTTGGAATGTTGATGCCCTTAGCGTCCAAGTTAAACACAAAAACGTTGGCCATGCTGTGCTGTTTTTTGTTGGTACAGCCTCTTGAAATATATCAGGCAATTTCAGCATTGTTTGACTCCAATTATCAGTTGATCAATGCAAGCAGTGGAGAGTATTATCGCCTTATGGCGGTTACGCAAGAACATGGAACTCTTTGGGAGGCAGGATACAACAGTTTAAGATACGGTCAATTGGCCACCTTTAAGTGGAATATTTCAAGTGGACGAATCACACAAATTCCGGGTTTGTTTCTCCTTGGTATGCTCTTAGGGAGACTTCGTCTTTTTTATAATGAAAAAAACAACCTGAACACATGGCTTGGCATATTAGCCATCACTCTTGTTGTCTTCTTCCCGCTTTATGGACTCTCCAACCTCCTATCCGACTACATTTCACGTAGAGAACTCTTAGTACCGGTGAGGGGATTACTCAGGGCATGGACCAACTTAGCGCAAACAATCAGTTATGTCTCTTTGTTGGTGCTGCTCTTCTACTCCTCCGCAACCATAAACCGCATGATGACGAAGCTGACCTGTTTGGGACGGGCGAGCATGTCTAATTATCTCATACATTCTATGATTGGCGCCACATTGTACTATGGATGGGGATTTGGCCTGCTCCGTTGCAATCAGGTAATCACTGTGTTTATAGCTATCGGTATCATACTGTTGCAATATTATCTCTCCTATTGGTGGTTCAAGACACACAGTCATGGCCCCATGGAGGGCTTGTGGAAAAAACTAACATGGATAAACAAATAATCATATAGATGCTTATGCAACCCTCTTTTATTCACCGCCATAACGGTCCCCGTCCACACGAAATAACCGCTATGTTAAACACCCTCGGAGTCGATTCTCTCGAAGAGTTGATTCAACAAACCGTTCCCTCCGATATTCGCCTTGCCCAACCCTTGGCATTGGAAGCGCCTCTGGGCGAACAAGAGTACCTTGCCAAACTCAAAGGGCTGTGCGCCAAAAACAAACTCTTTCGCTCACTCATCGGGATGGGATACTACGGCACCGCTACGTTGCCTGTGGTACTTCGCAATATCTTTGAAAACCCTTCGTGGTACACCTCATACACTCCTTATCAGGCTGAAATTTCGCAGGGACGCCTTGAGGCGCTACTCAACTTTCAAACAATGGTGGTTAGCCTCACGGGGTTGCCGTTGGCAAACTGCTCTCTTTTGGACGAAGCCACCGCCGCTGCCGAGGCAATGCGCATGATGTTTGACCTGCGCCCACGGGAGGCGGTAAAGGGAGGAAAAAATACCTTCTTTGTTGACCAAAACATCTTCCCGCAGACGTTATCGGTGTTGCAAACACGTGCGCAGGCGTTGGGGATTGTGGTTGAGGTGGGCGATTACCAAAACACTCCCCTCTCCGACCATACCTACGGGGCCATGGTGCAATACCCCGCCGCCAACGGAGAGGTGCGGGACTACGGCGCCTTTTGCGCTCAGGCGCACGAAAAGGGCGTTTTGGTGTGCGCTGTATGCGATTTGCTCTCATTGGCAATCTTACAAGAGCCTGCTGCATGGGGCGCAGACATTGCCGTAGGGAGTGCCCAACGGTTTGGACTTCCCATGGGATTTGGAGGTCCTTCCACAGGGTATATGGCTTGTAGAGAAGATTATAAGCGCCAAATGCCGGGGCGCATCATTGGCATCTCTGTGGACAGGTTGGGCAACAAAGCGTACCGAATGGCACTCCAGACACGTGAGCAGCACATCAAACGCGAAAAGGCAACCTCCAATATCTGCACCGCCTCTGCCCTGATGGCCACCATGGCGGGGATGTTTGCTGTGTATCATGGAAGCGAAGGCATCCGCAACATTGCCCGCCACGCCGCCCGTTATGCCCACGCAGTAGCCGCACAGATGCAAGCTGCTGGAATCAAACTCCGCAGCCTCCATTTCTTTGACACCATAGAGGTTTATGACATTGATATACAATATATTCGCGCCAAAGCGTTAGCTGCCGGCATCAACTTTTACTATCCCGATGCGCACAGCGTCCGTATCAGTTTTGACGAACTGAGCACCTGCGCCGAAGCCCAAACCATCCTTACCATTTTTGGCATCTCCTTACAAGAGTGTAGCTGCAACGATGGCTTCTCCCTCCTTATGGAGCGCGCCTCTCCCATCCTCAGCGAATCGATCTTCAACACCTACCACTCCGAAACGGAACTGATGCGTTATATTAAGAAGTTGGAGCGCCGCGACATCTCCCTCACCCACTCCATGATTCCCTTAGGCTCCTGCACCATGAAACTCAATGCCGCCGCCGAGATGCTCCCCCTGAGTTGGGCGGAGTGGGGCAACGTACACCCATACGCCCCTGTCGATCAGGCGGAGGGGTATATGGAGTTGATTCGCGAAGTGGAGCACGACTTAGCCGTAATTACCGGATTGGATGCCACCTCGTTGCAGCCCAATTCGGGCGCCGCCGGAGAGTACGCCGGGTTGATGGTGATTCGCGCTTTTCACTTGGCGCATCACCAGCCTCAACGCAACATCGCCATCATCCCCACCTCTGCCCACGGCACCAACCCCGCCAGTGCTGCCATGGCCGGTATGGAGTTGGTATTGGTGGGTTGCGACGAGAACGGGAACATCAACGTGGATGAGTTGCGCGCCAAAGCCGTTGAACATAAAGAGCGCCTCTCCTGCATGATGATCACCTACCCCTCTACCCACGGCGTATTTGAAGTAAAGATTAAGGAGATTGTGGATATTATCCACGAAAACGGCGGGTTGGTCTATTTGGATGGAGCCAACATGAATGCACAAGTAGGACTTACCCACCCCGGCGCCATTGGCGCAGATGTATGCCACCTCAACCTCCACAAGACCTTTGCTATGCCACACGGCGGCGGCGGACCTGGTTTAGGACCCATTTGTGTTACCAAAGCGTTGGCGCCCTACCTCCCCAACCATCCGGTGGTTCCGTGCGGTGGCACACAGATGAACACCGTTGCCTCCTCTCCCTACGGAAGTCCCCTTTTGCTCCCCATCACCCACGCCTACATCAAGATGTTGGGCGCCGAAGGATTGAAGAGCGCCACAGAGGTAGCCATCCTAAACGCCAACTACCTCTCTGTACAACTTAAAGACGAATACCCCACTGTCTATACTGGCGCCACCGGCAGGGTTGCCCACGAATGTATCATGGACCTCCGCCACTTCCGCAAGGAGTACGGCGTAGATGCCACCGACATTGCCAAGCGTTTGATGGACTTTGGATTTCATGCCCCTACCCTCTCCTTTCCCGTGGTAGAGACCCTCATGGTGGAGCCTACCGAGAGCGAGTCGTTGGCAGAACTTGACCGCTTTATCGAGGCAATGAAAACCATCAAAACGGAGTGTGAGGCAATCGCAAGCGGCGCCGCCGACAAAGAGGACAACCTCCTCAAAAACGCCCCGCACACCGCCGCAGAGGTTTGCGCCGATGTTTGGGGTCATTCCTACCCCCGCGAACAAGCCGCCTATCCATTGGTATGGATTCGCGACAATAAGTTTTGGCCTCACGTTACACGTGTTGATAATGCGCATGGAGACAGGAACTTAGTGTGTACATGTGGGTAACTCAACCCCAAAATAACCTGCTGAAACTATATAAAAAACATGAGTTTTAGCAGATAATTTTAAAATAACTTGCTGAAACTACCATTTTTTGTACCTTTGCAGCAGAAAATAATTCTACTGTCATGGCAAATATTATTGGGACAAATATCGTTGGAAGAGACGATGAAATCAGGCGGCTCACAGCGTACCTGCACTCAGATAAAGCCGAGCTTGTAGTGGTGTACGGCAGGCGCAGGGTGGGAAAAACATTCTTGGTAAAACAACTTTTCAAAGAGAAGTTTACCTTCTATATGTCGGGAGCTGACAATGCAACCAAAGAGGAACAACTCCTCAATTTTACCACCGCCATACGGGAATACAGCCGCACCCCATATCCGTTGGTACATAGTTGGCAAAAAGCGTTTGTTCAACTAAAAGAGTATCTGCAAAGTGTTAAAACAAAGGGGAGAAAAGTGATCTTTTTAGATGAACTGCCTTGGTTAGACAATACCAAGTCGGGCTTTTTATCGGCTTTTGAATATTTTTGGAACACCTATGCCTCCTCCCAAAAAGAGATTTTTCTTATTGTCTGTGGTTCTGCAACTTCGTGGATCATGAATAAGGTAATCAAAAGTCGGGGAGGGTTACACAACCGCGTTACGCGGCAAATTCAGTTGCTTCCCTTTACGCTCCATGAAACAGAACTCTTTTTTAAGGCAAAAAAAATCAACCTTCCTCGTATTCAAATTGCAGAGTGTTATATGGTTATGGGTGGCATCCCATTCTATTTGGAACAGTTGGAAAAACAATACAGTCTCTCCCAAAACATCGACCATCTCTTTTTCAAAAAAAACGGTGTTTTACGTAACGAGTATGCAAAAATCTATCATTCGCTCTTCAAATCGCCCGAAAAACATATACAGGTGATCGAAACGCTTGCGCAAAAGCGAAAAGGTTTATTGCGGGAGGAGGTGTCCAAATATTCAGGTATTTCCAATGGAGGCGGTTTGACAAACATTTTGGAGGAGTTGGAACTGTGTGGATTTATTGCCATTACCGACAACTTTTCAAAAAACACCAAGAATAAACTCTACCAACTAACCGATTTTTATTCACTGTTCTATCTCTACTTTGTAAAAAACAACAGAGGAACCAACTCCGACTTTTGGAGTACGCTTACCGGTCGCGCTTTACATAAAGCGTGGAGGGGATTATCGTTTGAATTGCTGTGTCAATCTCATATTGAACAGATTAAAAAAGCGTTAAGCATTGGGGGGATGGTCTCCTATATTTCGGGATGGCGCAGTAAACAATCGGAAAACGGGACGCAAATCGACCTTATTATCGACAGGAACGACAACGTAATCAATCTTTGTGAAATGAAATATTCCGACAAAGAGTTTACCATCACCAAAGAGGATGACAAAACGTTTCAAGAGAGGAAATGGACATTTGCCGAAGAGACGCATACAAAAAAGGCAATCCACACAACATTGGTAACCACTTATGGCGTGAAACCCAATACCTATTGGCACAACATACAAAGTGAAGTGATCCTTGACGATCTATTTGCCTCTTAGCGCTCCATGCAGCGGTTTGGGCGTCCAACCCGCAAGCAGTAATCATGCCGGTTTATGGGCAACCCTCTCTTCCGCAGTACAACAACGCCTCTTTTACCACCTCCTCATCACGCTGCATGGCGTCTATCCAGCGGATAGACAATCCCCTGCGCTCCATGCCCCTAAACCATGTCATCTGTCGTTTGGCAAATTGGTGAATGGCAATGCGCAACTGTTGTTTCATCTCATCATAGGAGAGCACTCCGGTGAGGTAAAGGGCTAAGTATTTATATTCCAATCCGTAATACATCATATCCTCCACCGAAAGACCTG
>Ga0082212_10009112_pt1 | contig 12833 bp, 11 predicted proteins | sample TergutNt197P3_FD_71548 | JGI IMG/M metagenome (GOLD analysis project Ga0082212, IMG submission 71548) | Neocapritermes taracua P3 segment gut microbial communities from Petit-Saut dam, French Guiana - Nt197 P3 | ecosystem: Host-associated > Arthropoda: Insects > Digestive system > Gut ... | reverse complement strand
TAGATTTAACCATTAATGCATATATTCTTAAACAAGAAGATTTAAATGATAAGAACGATCTTTTTTTGCAATTGGAGAATTACTTTAGTACGACAATAATTTTAGGATATTTAAACAGGACAGTTGAAATTTTAAATAACAATAAATTGGCAATAATTAATTCTTTAGATTACAGGATAGGGCATAAAATATTACAACCGATTCGTCGGTTAAAAAAAATTATTGCCAAGTTTTATTATATTTTATTTCGATGAATTGAACAAAAATTATTTTCGGATATTGTTTATGCACTTATTCTATTTGAAATTTATCTTAAAAAAGATTTTACCGAAGCCTGTTATAGTGAGGCTTCGTAATTTTTTATTCAAATTGACAAAAAATTCATTACCAACAAAGGTTAGAATAGAAGCATCGACATTATGTCAATTAAATTGCAAATCTTGTTATATGAGAAAATCTAATTCGGGTACTATGGGGAATGGATTTTTAAAATTCATTGACTTTAAAAGATTTATTCAATGCAACCCGTTTGTAAGAGAAATAGAATTATCAAACAGCGGTGAAATATTCTTAGATCCTGATTTGATTCATATTTTAGAATGCGCTTTTGAGAATGATATCGCATTATACGCTGACAATGGTGTAAATTTTAATACAGCTTCAGACGAAATTATTGAGGCATTGGTGTAATATCAATTCAGACATATTACATTTTCTATAGACGGAGCATCACAAGAAATTTACTCTCTATACAGAATAAATGGAAATTTTAATAATGTTATTAAAAACATCACAAAATTGAACTCTTATAAAAAAAAGTATAACTCGGAAATTCCTGAATTAAAATGGCAATATATAATAATGGAACATAATGAAAATGATGTCATAAAAGCAAAAGAAATGGCAAAAGAATTAAATATGGAAATAGCATTTAAATTAACATGGGATGATGATTATATTCCCAAAAACAGGGAGATGCTAATAAAAGAAACCGGATTAAAATTCTTAACAAGAAAAGAAATGTTTGAAAGCGAGAAGAAGCTGTACAATTATGAAATGTGCCTTCAATTATGGAAATCGCCACAAATAAACTATGATGGGCGCTTATTGGGGTGTTGTAGTGTTTATACTGATGACTTTGGCGTAAATGTCTTTGAAATTGGTTTAAAAAGGGCAATAAATTCAAAAAATTATAAATATGCAAAAAAAATGCTCGAGGGTAAAGCAGATATTCCCGAAAATAAGGAAAATATCCCATGTGTTAATTGCGGTATCTATAAAAAGATGAAGGAAACAGGATTGTATATTTAATTATCACAACTATGGGTATCCTAATTCAATGAAAGTACTTCTATTAAACTATTCCGATACGGGCGGCGGTTCCTCGATTGCCTGCGAAAGACTTTTAACCTCTTTACATCAGTACAATTATGATGTTGAATTAGGTGTCATTGAAAAAAAAACAAACAATAGCCGTGTTATTCGACTAAACATAGTACCTTTATATGATAGCAAAATCTATAGAATAAAAACTAAAATATTTAATAAATTACGATTATTCTTAAATAGAAAATTTGGTATCGGATTTAGAACATCAAATCCTATATTTCACTCGGAAAACAGAAAAACATTTATTGATATTAACTATATTAATAATTCGGAATATGATTTAATCCATTTCCATTGGATTAACAAAGATATGATTTCGATTGAAGATATCGCCAAAATAACAAAGCCCATTGTTTGGACAATGCACGACACCTGGGTTTTTTCCGGTGCGGAGCATTATCCCAATATTCTTGAAAATGATTTACGATTTATAGAGGGGTATACCAAATCAAATAAACCGGGAACTACCTCCGGTTCTGATATTTGCAGAAAAACATGGGAACGAAAAAAAAGAAGATGGAAAAACTGCAATTTCAACTTTATTTCTCCCAGCAGATATGAAAAAGAATCTTTTGAAAAAAGTGCCCTTTTCCATAATTCATCAAGCACTTGCACGTTAATACCCAATATTGTACCTGAGAATATTTTCAGGCCTGTTGATAGAAAATACCTGCGAGAATTACATCAAATACCTTTAGAAAAAAAAGTCATTGGTTTTGGTGCGGCCTATGATATAACTGAAAAAAAATCTATCAAAGGAGGGTTTTTCCTCATTGAAGCAATAAAAAAATTACAAAACAGAGCAAATTATCATTTTGTGATATTTGGTAGCCATACACCTTCCTTTGCCGGAGAAATAGATCTGCCAACCTTTGCAACAGGATTTATTACCAACCCTCATATTCTGTCCGGAATATATAATCTCTGTGATGTTTTTGTTTGCCCTTCCCTATTGGAAAATCTCCCCAACGTATGTCTGGAATCGCTTTTTTGCGGAATTCCTGTTACCGCATTCAATACCGGCGGTATTCCTGATATAGTAGAGCACAAAAAAACAGGTTATCTGGCGAAATGTTTTGACAGTGACGATTTATTAAACGGGATTTTATTTTGCATAGATAACTATGATGAACTTTCCCGCAATTCTCTTGCAAAAGCACATGCGGAATTTGATAATGAAACAGTTGTTAAAAAACATATTGAGTTATATGAATCTGTTCTAGGACACCGCCCGTGAAAACAGCCCTTATATCTGGCGTTACAGGACAGGACGGAGCATATCTGTCAGAATTTTTACTCAGAAAGGGTTATACCGTCCACGGCATCAAACGCCGTTCTTCCGGCTTTAACACCGAACGGATTGATCATCTGTACCAGGACCCCCACGAAAAAAACAGAAAATTTATCCTTCATTACGGCGATCTTACCGATACTTCCAACCTTGTACGTATTATCCAGGAAGTAAAGCCCGACGAAATTTACAACCTTGGCGCCCAAAGCCATGTCCAGGTTTCCTTTGAAGTCCCGGAATACACCGCAGATGTTGACGGTATAGGTACCTTACGGCTTTTGGAAGCCATACGAATTTTAGGCATGGAAAAGAAGGTGAGATTCTACCAGGCTTCTACCAGTGAGTTATTCGGTAAGGCTCAGGAGATTCCGCAGAAGGAGACAACCCCGTTTTATCCCCGCAGCCCTTATGCGGCGGCAAAACTGTACGCCTACTGGATCGTGGTAAATTACAGGGAGTCCTATGGGATGTACGCCTGTAACGGCATACTGTTTAATCATGAAAGTCCGATTCGGGGAGAAACTTTCGTAACCCGCAAAATTACCCGTGCTGTAGCCCGTATTAAACTGGGGCTTCAGGATAAAATTTTCATGGGTAATATTGACGCGAAACGCGACTGGGGTTATGCGGGCGACTATGTCGAACTTATGTGGCTTATGCTCCAACAGGAAAAACCTGACGATTTCATAATGGCTACGGGAATTACAACTACCGTTCGTGATTTTATTAATATGGCATTTAATGAGGCGGGAATAAAGATAACATGGGAAGGAACAGGTATCAACGAAAAAGGAATTGATTGTGATACAGGCAGAGTTCTTGTCGAAATAGATCCAAGGTATTTCCGCCCTGCGGAAGTGGATATCTTAATAGGAGATCCTTCCAAGGCTCTTTCCCTCCTGGGCTGGAAGCCAAAGGTACAGCTAAGCGAATTGGTAAAAATGATGGTTGCCCACGATCTTAAACTTGCGGAAAAGGAACAACACCTCAAGAACGGCGGTTATGAGGTAAAAAATTATTTTGAATAAAGACGATAAAATTTACATAGCAGGTCATAACGGACTCGTGGGAAGCGCGATTTTACGAAAACTAAAGTCGGAAGGTTTTGAAAATATAATAACCAGAACTCACATGGAATTAGACCTAATCGATCAGGCCGCTGTTGAACGATTTTTTTCTGAAAACAAACCTGATTATGTTTTTCTGGCCGCTGCCAGGGTCGGCGGCATAGGGGCGAATTCGCACTACCCTGCCGAATTTATTTATCAAAATACAATGATAGGTTTCAATATAGTACAGGCCGCATACAAGAACAGCACTAAGAAACTCCTAAACCTCGGATCTTCATGCATCTACCCCAAAGAAGCCCCGCAGCCATTAAAAGAAGAATACCTTTTATCAGGCCCTCTCGAACCGACAAACGATGCGTATGCCGTGGCAAAAATCGCCGTGATAAAGCTCTGTGCTTCATATAACAAACAATACGGAACCAATTATATTTCCGTAATGCCGACCAACCTTTACGGTCCGGAAGATACCTACGATATCGAAAACAGTCATGTACTCCCGGCAATGATAAAAAAATTCCACGAAGCAAGAGTCACCGGAAAAAATAAAGTCACGCTATGGGGCGACGGATCACCCCGAAGGGAATTTCTTTACAGTGAGGACCTTGCCGAAGCCCTTTTTCTTCTTATGAATTCCAAAGATTCATCGGAAATCGGAGAATTAATAAATATAGGCACAGGCATCGATCTTACCATAAAAGAGTTGGCCGAATTAATTCGAGAAATTGTCTATATTGATATGCCGGATATACAATGTTACATTGACTGGGATACCGCAAAACCAAACGGTACATATCAAAAACTTCTTGATGTTGGCAGAATAACCTCTATGGGCTGGCAGGCAAAAACCAAATTGAAAGACGGAATTTCCAGGGCGTACGGGAATTTTTTGATAAAAGATCAAAATGTCCATACAGTATAAAATATCGGTTATAACAATTAATAAAAACAACGCGCCGGGCTTAAAAAAAACTTGTTTGAGCGTTATAACCCAGACATCTAAAGAATTTGAATGGATAATAATTGACGGGGCCTCTGACGATAATAGCGTAGATGTTATAAAACAATACTCTGAGAACATAAATTTTTGGATATCCGAACCGGATTCCGGGATTTATAACGCAATGAATAAGGGAATAGAACATTCAACAGGTGAGTATTTGCTTTTTTTAAACAGCGGAGATTTTCTTTTATATCCCTGGACTTTACAAGATGTAATTGATGAAATTAAAACATTAAAATATGCCGATGTTTATTTTAGTAATGCGGTATATAGTACGTACCAAGTACGTCAATATCCAAAAAATATAAACTTGAATTTTTTCATACGCGGCGGCAGTCTAAATCATCAAAATTGCCTTATAAAACGAGAATTATTTAAACACAGATTATATGATGAAAACTATCCGGTTATAGCCGACTGGTACTTTTTTCTTAAAGAAATATTAGATCAGGATATTAGTTTTATTCACATTCTAACAAATATTGCTATGTATGACATGAATGGAATTAGCGCAACTTATTCAAACAGACTGCAATCGGAAAGAAGAAAAATCCTGAAAAAGCTAAATATTTCCGGAAGAAATAAATTTTTTTTATGGTCCATCCTAAAAACGGCAAAATATATATTGCCCTACGGTCTTTTTTTGGCACTTAGGTCATTCAGGGACTATTTAAATAATCACCAACCGGTTAAACAGTCAAAATCATATAATTGAAAATCCAAAATGATGATTCTTTTTGATCTGTCCGCCACACAGCCTGTTACAAACAATGATTTTCACGGAGGCGGTGAATACGCCAAAACCGTATTTTTGAAGCTCTGTGAATCACTCTCTTCCGATACATCGCTTGAAGTCTTTTACAATCCTGTAAAAAATATTGATACTTCACTATTTGATGTCTGCAGAACCAAAGGGATTCCGGTACACGCCTGTAATAATAACAAAGACATAAGTAAACTGCTTTATGAAAAAAATTACACTGTTTTCTACTCTGCTCTACCGTATGACTATTTCGATATTGTTATACCGTCTGAAACAGAATTTATCTATACCGTTCACGGACTTCGTTTTCTTGAATATCCGGCAGACAAATACGAATTAAAATACAAAAAAAATAATTTCAAAATAAAAATAAAGCATATTCTTTTTTTATTCTTTCCAAAAATTTGGTATAAATATAAAAAAAGCAAAAATATCAACAGATTTAATAGATTATTTTCACTTACAAACAATCAAACAATAATAACAGTTTCCAATCATTCAAAATATTCCATAGCATACTTTTTCCCGAAAATAAACAATTCAAACATTAAGACCTTATATTCCCCCTTAAAACAATTCAGCATTGATAGCGGCAAAAACAATGGTATCCTCGGCTCATTTTCACTGGAATCCGAAAAATATATTCTGCTTATCGGAGGTGACAGAAGCGAAAAAGGGGCTTACCGGGCATGTATTGTCCTCAATAAATTAATAAAAGCGGGAAAAATACCTGAACATATAAAAGTTCTCGTTCTCGGCGTATCACATAAAAAAAAATACCTCAGGCTCACAAACAAAAACTGTCGTTTTGAATTTCACGATTACGTATCAACTGATGATTTGGAAACCTTTTACAAAAACGCCCATCTCTTTTTGTATCCAACCATGAATGAGGGCTTTGGATACCCTCCGATGGAGGCAATGAAATACGGTACCCTTTGCGCTTGTTCGGCAAATTCCGCTGTTACCGAAGTTTACGGGGATTCGGTTCTCTACTTTAATCCGTTTGATGAAACAGAAATGAGTATAAGAATACTTCAGAGTTTTGACAATGAAATTCGTAATGAAAAGTCGGAAAAAATGCCTGTCCATTATCAAAAAATCAGGGCAAGGCAGGAGCAGGATTTAGACATCCTCGCTCAAACAATTCTTTCACCATGAAATACAAATGAAACTTCTAATAACCGGGGCAGCCGGCTTTATCGGATATCACCTCGCCAAAAGTCTCGCACAGAAAAGTGACGACATCACCTGTATTGACAATATTAACGATTATTACGATGTTGATCTGAAATACGGACGTCTGGACGCCCTCGGTTTTAGCCGAAAAGCTGCAGAAAAAGCGGGTGCTGATGCCGCAATCGTATCTTCAATTTTTCCAAACTTACGGTTTTATAAGATTGATCTATGCGACGCGAAACGTATAACCGATCTTTTTTCAAACGGCCCTTTTGACACTGTTCTGCACCTTGCCGCACAGGCGGGTGTTCGTTATTCGCATAAAAATCCCGGAGCTTACATATCCGCCAATGTACAGGGTTTTTTGAATGTGCTGGAAGCGGCAAGGCTGTACCCTCCCCGCCACCTGGTGTATGCCTCCTCAAGTTCGGTGTACGGCCTGAACGCGAAAATACCGTTTTCCGAGGAAGATCCCGCCAATCAACCGGCAAGTTTATACGCGGCGACAAAACGTTCCGGTGAACTTATGGCGCACAGCTACAGCCATCTGTACAATATCCCCACAACGGGATTGCGTTTTTTTACCGTGTACGGCCCCTGGGGAAGGCCGGATATGGCGCCGTTTATTTTTACCAAATCAATAATTGAAGGAAAACCAATGAGCGTATTTAACAACGGAAACATGAAACGTGATTTTACCTTTGTGGATGATATTGTTGAGGGAACTATCCGCATTATGAACCGAATCCCCGAAGGAAATTCAAATAACGCTGTACCTGCCGTAATTTACAATATCGGTAACGGCCGGGCCGTACCGCTTTTAGATTTTATTCAAACACTGGAAGATGCTCTAGGCAAAAAAGCAGTAATAAAATATGATCCTGTACAGGCTGGAGACGTATGCGAGACATGGGCCGATTGTTCTGCCCTTGAACGAGTCACAGGTTTCCGTCCGAGTACCGCGCTTTCCGACGGTGTTCGTAAATTTACCGATTGGTACACCAACTATTATTATTAGGAGTAATTATGCCTTCTATAGCGATTATCGGTACAGGATATGTCGGACTTGTTTCCGGAGCCTGCCTGGCCGATTTTGGAAATACCGTTACCTGTGTTGACATTGATAAAAACAAAATCGAGCGTCTGAAAAGAGGTGAAATCCCGATTTACGAACCGGGTCTTGCCGATGTGGTTGTCCGCAACACGGCCATTAACCGGCTTCGCTTTACGGATTCACTGGCAGACGCGGCGGCTGAAAACGAAGTGATTTTTATTGCAGTCGGCACTCCGCCATCAGAAGACGGAAGCGCCGATCTTTCATACGTGGAAAACGCCGTCCGCGCGGTCGGCAGAGTGATGACATCCTATAAAGTTATCGTTGATAAAAGCACGGTACCTGTAGGAACCGCAAGAAAGGTAAAGTTCTGGCTTGAAGAGGAAATCGCCAATCGTATTCGATGCGGCGATCTTAAAACAGACGAAGCGGGTTTTGACGTTGTCTCAAATCCCGAATTTTTACGCGAAGGTGCGGCCGTGCAGGATTTTACCCATCCCGACCGTATTGTTATCGGTGCGGAAACCGAACACGCCCGAACAATAATGAAGGATGTTTACCGTTCACTGTATTTAAATGAAACGCCTTACATCGAAACAAATCTTGAATCTGCGGAAATGATCAAATACGCCGCCAATGCGTTCCTTGCCGTTAAAATTTCATTTATTAACGAAATTGCAAATCTGTGCGAAAAAACAGACGCGGATGTCCGGGATGTCGCAAGGGGGATGGGGCGGGACGGGAGGATCGGGGCAAAATTTTTGCACCCCGGTCCCGGCTACGGAGGAAGCTGCTTCCCAAAGGACACTCGTGCCCTGGTCCGTATCGGCAGGGATGCCGCTTCCCCGCTTTCAATCGTTGAGACCGCGATACAGGCAAACGATCAGCAGAAAAAAAATATGGTTAACAAGATCGAAAACGCACTTGGAACCCTGCATGGTAAAACAATCGCCGTGCTGGGTCTCGCATTCAAACCAAATACCGATGATATGCGCGAAGCTCCGGCTTTAACTATTGTTAACGGTCTTATTGAAATGGGGGCGTGCGTTAAGGCCGCCGATCCTGCGGCCCTTGCCGAGGCAAAATGGCGGTTTGCCGGCCTGGAGGATTCACTCGAATTCTTTGAGGATGAATACGAGGCAATGAAAAAAGCCGACGCGCTGGTTATTGTTACCGAATGGAATCAGTACCGCAGCCTCGATTTTGAACGTGTCAAAAAACTTCTTTCATCACCGGTGTTGTTTGATTTTCGTAATATTTACAAACGCAAAGACATGGAAGCAATCGGATTCTCTTATTACGCGGTCGGACAATGAAATACGCCTATGTTCTGACGAGCTGTGAAAACGACTTTTATTACGAACAATTTTTTCTATCACTTGCCTCTTTTCGGCTATATAACCCCGATGCGGCAGTTATTGCCCTGATTGACGGGAAAACAAAAAAGGGACTTACCGGAAAACGTTCGGGATATGAAAAGCTAATTTCCGATATCAATGTAATTGATGTTCCCGGTGAATTTTCCCAAAAAGAAGCCTCGCGGTGGATTAAAACTGCGACACATCGTTTTGTTCCGGGCGAATTTCTCTATATTGACTGTGATACCGTTATTACGGAAAAACTTGAAAATAATTTTCCGCAGGAAATAAAAATCGGCGCGGTACTTGACACCCATGTAACCCTGGACATGCATCATTTACGGGGTAATTTTCAAAAACAAGATACCAATGCGGGTTTTTCATCCTCATTAAAAACCAATAAACGTTACAATGGCGGTCTCATTTTTTGCGGCGATAATCCCGGTGCACGGGATTTTTTTGAAAAATGGCACTCACTTTGGCTTGAGGGCAGGACGAGGGGCTGTTCCCAGGATATGCCTTCGCTCAATCAGGCCGAATATGAATTGGGTAATGTTATAACGGAATTAAAGGGTGATTGGAACTGTCAAATCAGCCATAACGGACTTCCGTATCTTCATAACGCAAAAATAATACATTATTATGCCACTTCCCTTGATTCTTTAGAGCCCGCGTTTAAACTTGCATCCGGGGCGGTTTTAGGCTATATAAAAGAAAACGGCAGGTTATCTTCAGAAATTAATCTGCTTCTTGAAAATCCAAAAGCCGCTTTTGAACCCCTGTCGCGCATCATTTCAGACAAAACAACAATTGTATCTTTCGACAACTCGTTATTTTTTAAACTAATCAGATTCAACAAACGGCATCCCGGGTTTTCCGCAAAACGGAGGGCTTTTACAGCTTCTTTTGCTCATCTGACAAAGAAATTATTCAAAAGGCACTAATTAAGTGGCAGATTTTTTCTATACACTAATAATTTACCCGCCCGCCCTGATCATTGAAATAGCTTTTGAACTGTTCGCCAAGGTCTTCCATAATCCGGGCATTTCGGTTCTGGGGGTAAGCGGAGTCATATCTTTCATCTGTCTCCCCCTCTATGTGGTGGCCGAAAGATGGCAGGCAGCCGAACGGAACATTCAAAAACGGCTCGCTCCGAATGTTGCCAAGATCAAAGCGGTTTTCAAAGGCGATGAGCGGTATATGATACTTTCAACCTATTACCGCCAAAACCATTACCATCCTATCTTTGCCCTTAGAAGTTCCCTCGGCATTCTTATACAGATACCTTTTTTCTTTGCCGCTTATTCCTATTTATCCCATCTGGATACACTAAAAGGCGTCTCTTTTCTTTTTATCCGCGACATGGGATCTTCCGACGCATTTACCCATATTGGCGGTTTTACAATAAATATATTACCCATAGTAATGACCGTCATCAATGTAGTATCAGGTGTTATATACACCAAAGGTTTCCCCCTAAAAGACAAAATACAAATATTTGGCATGGCGGGAATTTTCCTGTTACTCCTTTATAATTCACCGGCGGCCCTTGTTATTTACTGGACAACAAACAATATTTTTTCATTGGCAAAAAACATTTTTTATAAATTCAACAATCCAATCAAGGTTCTTTATGTTATTTCCTCTGTCGTTATTCTAATTTTTATTTTTTATATGGTTTTTATCAACAAAGGGGTGATAAGCAAACGTCTTTTTGTTATTGCTGCCGCTTCCATTGTTTTTTTCACTCCCCTTTTGGTCAAATTTTTTCTTTATTGTTACAAAAAATTTCTCCAGGTTCTTGCGGAAAGCCCGCGGAAAGCAATAATTCTTTTCATCTCATTCTGTCTGTCTTTGGTTATCCTTACCGGGATATCCATTCCTTCTGCTATAATTTCTTCATCTCCCGATGAATTCAGCTTTATTGACAATTATACTACACCGCTTGTTTATCTTGGCCATTCATTTTTGGCCTCATTGGGGATGTTCTTGATCTGGCCCCTGTGGGTTTATTTTCTTTTTGGCAAAAGGATCAGATCTCTTTTAACATTTTCTTTTGGTATTCTGCTTTTTGGCGCCCTGATTAACACCTTTGTCTTTCAGGGAAATTACGGGCAAATTTCCAATACTTTTCAATTTGCCAGTACCGGGGTTTTAAATACCTCTCCTGTTTTTTCCGTTTTGAACATTTTTCTCCTGTTGGTATCCGTCTGTCTTATCGCCCTGATACTTGGAAAAAGGCTGCTTCCCATGCTGGTTTCCGTAAGCTTTGTTGTCGTCATTTCTCTAAGCGTATTTTCCCTTTATAATATATTCAGAATTCAAACAGGTTTTCTTCGGCTCGAATCTGTCAGGGAAAAATACGGAGCGGTAAATACCCTGGAAAAAGTTTTTCCCCTCTCCCGTCACAAGCCAAATATTGTAATAATCATGGCGGATCGCGGAATTAACCGGTTTGTAAAATATATTTTCGATGACAGGCCGGAACTCTACGACGATTTTGACGGCTTTGTTCTTTACCCCAACACTCTCTCTTTTGCATCCCACACTCTCATGGGTATACCTCCTCTTTGGGGTGGCTTTGAATATACCCCTATGGAAATGAACAATCGAAATACGATTACCCTCAGAGAAAAACACAATCAGGCCCTTCTGCTGCTTCCTGTTATACTCGCTGAAAATGACTTTGAGGTAACAGTTACAGATTCTTCTTATGCCAATTATGAATGGATTCCGGATCTTACCATATTTGACGGCCTTGAAAATATTACGGCTTTTAATACCATTGGGCGCTATACGGCATACTGGTTTCAAAACAACAACTACGGGAACAAGGAAATTGTTTCGGATACCATTAAACGCAATTGCCTGTTTTTTTCTTTTTTTAAAATTATCCCTTCACCCCTTCGTTTTATTGTATACGACAAAGGACAGTACTGGAGTGCCGTGACCCGCTATGATTCCATAAATGCTTTTATCGACAGCTATGCGGTTATTGACTATATGCCCGAATTATCGTCCTTTGATGCCGAAAAATCCCAGGCTCTGTTTATAACCAGTGATATCACTCATCAGCCTTTCTTTCTTCAATACCCTGATTATGTGCCCGTTGCAGAAGTTACCGATTACGGAGCCGGTCCGTTCAGTAAAATCAACGGTTACCATTCCAATGCGGCGTTATTTATCCGGTTGTCGAGATGGCTTGGGGAATTAAAAAAAGAAGGGGTTTATGACAACACAAGGATAATCATTGTTTCCGATCACGGCGCGCAGTTAAATTATGTTGCAAAAACAGGCCTACCTTTCAACTTGGATAATGTAAACCCGCTTTTGTTATATAAAGATTTCAACATGGACGGCCCGTTAAAATCAGATATGAGCTTTATGTCTAACGCGGATGTACCCTTTCTTGCGGTGGAAAATCAAATTGAAGACGCATGTAATCCGTGGACCGGAAATTCTATAAATGTTGACGACAAAAAATATCCATTGTACATAGCGCTTTCAGGCGGCATACATCTTGAAGATCCAAATATGTCTCTGCTTTCTCTGGACGATAAGAAAAACTATTATATCCATGACAATATTTTTGTTGAGGATAACTGGATACCAGCAAGCAAGTGATTGATATACTCTACACGATTACTATTTATCCTATAACTCAAATAATTGGACTTTGTTATTTATTCGTACTCAGGATTTTTAATAATCCGGCTATAGCTCTGTTCG
>Ga0082212_10009110_pt1 | contig 12834 bp, 11 predicted proteins | sample TergutNt197P3_FD_71548 | JGI IMG/M metagenome (GOLD analysis project Ga0082212, IMG submission 71548) | Neocapritermes taracua P3 segment gut microbial communities from Petit-Saut dam, French Guiana - Nt197 P3 | ecosystem: Host-associated > Arthropoda: Insects > Digestive system > Gut ... | reverse complement strand
GATTTCGATATGACCCTGGTCAATTCCCTGCCGACCATCACCCTGGGCCTGAACCGCCTGGCCCGGCATTTCGGCCTGAAAGAGGTGAATGAGACCGAGGTCATGGCCGTAATGCACCTGGATTGCCAGGCCATGTGGAGCGGGCTCTGGGGCGCCTACGACCCTCTCTGGCATGACTTTTTCATCACCCGGGTGGTCGGGGAGGAAAAAAACCACCTGACCGTGCTCCCCGGCGCCCTTGATCTTTTGAAGGATTTGAAGAAAAAAGGCCTAAGCCTGGCCCTGGCCACCAATAGGGACCGCCCCTGGGAAGCCCTGGCCTCCGTGAGTCTGGCCCCCTATTTCGACTCCGCCGCGGGGGCCCTGGAAGTTCCGCGCCCCAAACCGGCCCCGGATATGCTGTGGCTGGTTATGGAACGGCTCCAGGCCGACCCGGAACAAACCATCTTCGTCGGCGACGCCCCTTCGGATATGACCGCCGCCGCCCGGGCCGGGGTGCGCGGCGTGGGCATTCTGGAGGGCGGCGGAACCCCCGAGGAACTCCAGGCGGCCGGAGCCTGGCAAATCAGGGCCGCGCTGCCGGACCTGGCCGACCTGTGGAGTTCTTGACTTTCAGACCGATTGGGTTAATAATGGCAAGAGTAGTCAAGTAGCCCCACCGTCCCCCAAGAACAGGAGAACGGAGAACCAGGGCCCATGTCGAAAAAAAGCACCTTTCTCCCGGAACCCCTGGCCTGGCTGGCCGGCCTGACCCTGGCCGGAGCCTTGGCCCTGCCCCTGGCCCTGGCTGAGAACAGCCGGAACCTAGCCAGCCTGTGGCTCCCCCCCCAGGCCATCTCCCCGGCCTTCCGGGTTCCGGACAAGGAAACCGGCCTCTGGGCGGCCGGGCCGCTGAAGGTCTCCCCAAAGCCGCCGGCCGTCGGGCCTGGTCCGCCGGAAGCGGAGGAAGCGGCCATCCTGACTCCGAAACCAGGGCTTTTGGACGACCTCCGCGGCCGGGTCCGGCCCCAGGTGGCCTTCAGTTCCGCCGCTGACGAATTTGAAGACTTGATCGAGGCGACCGCCCGGGCCCACCAGGTCTCCCCGCTCCTGGTCAAGGCCGTCATCCAGGCCGAATCCAGATTCGATCCCACGGCCGTCTCCCACAAAGGCGCGGTGGGCCTGATGCAGGTCCTGCCCTCCACCGCCCGGGCCGAGGGCGTCCATGACCTCCTGGACCCCAAGATGAATCTGGAGGCCGGGGTGAGACACCTTAAAAAACTTCTTCAATCCTTCAATGACGATGAAAAACTGGCCCTGGCCGCCTACAACTGCGGCCAGGAAGCCATGAGAAAATTCAACAATGAAGTGCCGCCCTTCCCTGAAACCCGTAACTACGTTAACCGGGTAATGCTCTACTACAGCCAGCACCTCGAAAGCTGACCATGGTTTCCCGCGCCCGTCTTATGGCCGGGCTTCTGGTGGTCCTGTTGGGCTGGCCGGGGCCGGCCCCGGCCCAGATGGACTTCATGGAGCCCTTCCCGGTTTCGCCCGTAAAGCTGGCCAATGACTACCGGAGCAATTTCCACTGGGCCGACGCCCAATACACCGGCAAGCTCCTGGTGGTCACCGGGCGCATCCGCACCATCACCCCGCCCCAGCGCGTCTGGAACTTCCACCAGGACAAGCTCTACGCCTTCATCACCATCGATACGGGCAATAACCGCCCCCTGGTCGTCTACTTCTGGGATTGGGAGGCGGTGAAGATCAACCGTTACCGCACCGGCTCCAGCATAACGGTCATGGGCTTCTGCCAGGGCGTAACCCCCCAGTTGAGCCTCCGGGAAGCCTGCGTCTATCCCGGGGGCTGCGGCGGGCCGGTGGCTGATTTTTACGGACCCTACTTCAAGCTGCCCCCCAGACCTTATTTCCAGACGCCCCCTTCCTAAACCGCGCCGCTTCCCCGCGCGGCCAGCCGGGAAGCCACGGCCAGGCGCAGAACCGGGCCTTCGGCCGAGGCCCGCACCCCTCCCGGCAGATCCAGTCCCCGATGGCGTTCCAAGGCCGCCAAGCCCAGGGCCGTATCCACAGACGCGAAGGTGACGGGCTCGTTTACGAGGCCCAGGGCTCTCTGGATTCCGGTCAGACCCGCATAGACCAGACGCCGGCGCTCGGCCAGGCTGAGGACGGCCAAAAGGCGGCGGTCCATTTCAATTTCAGACGGGCTTTCCGCCCTGACCACCCGCGGCCAGAGTTCGGCCAGGTGGTCGCGCCAGAAATCCTCCTCGGCCCGCAGGATCGCGGCCGAACGGCCCAGGGACTCCAACAGGCGAGGGTTCCATTTTTTCAGGCCCGGCAGCAGCTCCCCCCGAACGGCGTTGCGCCAAAAGCGCGTATCCTGGTTGGATTCATCTTCCAGCCAGGCTAGGCCGCGGGCCGTAAGCCAGGCCCTTAGAGTCTCGCGTCTGAAAGCCAGAAGGGGCCGCAAAACAGCCAGACGACCGTCCAGAGACCGGCGGGGGGGGATGCCGGCCAGGCCGCCGGGCCCCGCGCCCCTTAATAGGTTCATCAACACGGTTTCAGCCTGATCGTCGGCCTGGTGGGCGGTGAGGACGAAATCGGCCCCCCAGTCGCGGGCGGCCCGGGCCAGAAAATCGTAACGGACCAGGCGGGCCGCCTCTTCCAGACCTTTTTTACGGCGCCGGGCCAAGCCGGCCGGATCACCCTTTTCCGTGAAAAAAGCCAGGCCCAATTCCGCGGCCGCACGGGCGGCGAAGGCCTGGTCCCGATCCGCGGCCGGGCCGCGCCAGCCGTGGTTAAGATGAGCCGCGGCCGCCTGGGCGGGGGGAAGGAGCCGGGCCGTCAGTTGAAGCAGAGCTGTGGAATCCAGACCGCCGGAATAGGCCACCAGGAATTTACCGTTCCGCCAGGCGGGTTCCAGGGTCTCCAGGGAAGCCTGAAAAAGCCGGGGCAGATCGGCCGGGTCCAAGGTCAATCCCGGCTACGGCGGCGATAGAAGAAGAACCAGACGCCCAGAACCAGGGCCGGCCAGACTACGGCTGGCAGCCAGAAGGCCAGGCGGGCCGAAACGCCGCTCAAGACCAGGTCCGTTCCCGGCCCTGACGCCTCCAAATCCGCCGCCGGACCATCCAGAAGCCAATTGACGGCCGCGCCCAGAAAGGCCCGGTTACCGGAGAAACCCCAGAAGCCGTTGGCGGCCAGGTCGGAATCGGCCAGAGCCACCACCCGGCCGCCTCCATCGGGAAACTGGACGGCCGCGGCCAGGGCCAGGGGGCCGGGCAGGTCCACTCCGGCCTGGTAGCGATAATCGCCCCGGACCAAGGAGACCAGGTCGGTTTCCAGCCAGGCCGAGGGTGAGCATTCCGCCAGGGCCGAGGCCACGGCCTCTCCGTCCGCCTCGCCCAGAAAAACTCCGGCCAGAGGCCAGAGAACGGGCCGGCTCAAACCCCGGGTAAGGGGATGAGCCGGATAGTCACGGCTGATGATAAAACTTTCAGCCGTGCCGCCCAGGCTGACCTCGGGGTCGATGACCAGCCCGTCCGGATATTTAAGACCCAAAGGCCGCCAGAAATCAGGGCTCAGGGCCGCGGTCAGGGGGTCGGCCAGCACCATCAGCCGCCCGCCCCGCCGGACAAAGGCCAAGAGAGCGTTTTCCCGCAATTCGCCCAAGGGGGCGCGGGGACCGGCCAAAATAAGGGCCGCGGCCTCCTCGGGCAGAGGGATCTCCTCGGCCCAGTAGTATTCCAAAGCCAGAAGGCGCCGGGCTCCCAGATCCTTGGACCACTGGCTGAGGCCTCCGGGGCCTTGGTCCTGAATCGATTTTTCACCGAAGGTGTAGAGGAAATAAACCAACCTGGGGCTTGGGATCAACAAGCGGGTCAGGGCGCCGCGCAAAGCCTCCTCAGTCAGGATCGGCACATTTTCCCTGAAAGTTTCAGCCGCGACCAGGGCCGAGCCGGACCAAGCCACGACCGGTCCCTCCAGACCCGCCTCCGGCTCCAACTGGGGGTTGAGGAACACGACCTCCAGCCGATCTCCGGCGACCTGCCGGAACTGGTTCATCAACTCCCGAATCCAGGGTTCCCGGGGCTCCTGGGGACCGAGGCGCACGGTTATGGTCACCTGGCGGTCCAACTGGGCCAGAAGCTCCCGGGTGGCCGGAGCCAGGGAGATGTTCCGGCCCCGGCTGAGGTCCAGGTCGGGGCCAAAACGGGCCTGGCCGGCGGCCAGGGCCAGGATCAGCCCCAGGCTGAGACCGGCCCACAAACGAGCCTTGGCCCGCCCGCCCGGCGTCAGCCAGGCGGCCCAATCTGCCCGCCAACGCTCCCGGCCGGCCAGGGCCAAGAGGAGCAGGCCCACGGCCAGGGGCGGCAACCAGAAACCGGGCCAGAACGGAGCGGCCAGACTCCCCAAAAGGGCCAGGCCCAGAAAGACCAGGCCCAGGTTCCGCCGACCGCGGCCGGCGGCCATCAGTCCGCCCCGCTGAAACGCCGCCGGCCCAGAGCCAGCCGGGCATTGCCCAGGGCCAGGAGGGTCAGGGCGGCGCAGAAGAAGAGGTCCCCTCCCCTGATCAAACCCAAAATGAAGCGATTCTGGCGGGGGGCGAAGGCCAGACCCTGCCACAGGGCGCCCCAGCCGCCATCGGCATAGGGCCAGGCCCAGCCCAGCACCCACATGAGCCCCAAAAGGCCCAAAGTGGCCAAACCCGCCGCGGCGGCCCCGGGGAAGAGGGCCGAAGCCATCAGGCCCAAGGCCGCGAACACCGAGGCCAGGGCCGCCAGGCCCAGCCAGGCCGCAACCAGGACCCCGGCTTCGCCCAGGTCCAGCCCGGCCAGGACCAGGAAGGGAGCCAAGCCCAAGAGGGCCAAAAAGTTCAGGCTCAACCAGGCGGCCAGATAGTGCCCGGCGATGACGAGTCCGTCAGAGGCCGGTAAAGTGGCCAGATAATCCAGATGCCCGCCCCGGCGGAAGGAAGCCAGGGAGCGCATGGTGGTCAGGGGAGCCACCAGCATCAGCACCAGGGGCAGATGGCTCAGACCCTGGCTGAAAAGAGCCAGGGAGGCGTCCAGGCTCAAACCGCGGGCCGCCAAGTCCAGGCTCTTCAGCACATAGTCGGTCAGGGTGTTGTAAAAAAGAAAACCGGAGAGGCCCAGAAAAACCAAAAGGGCCAGGCCGGCGTGGCCTCCGCCCCAGAAACTGGTCAATTCCGCCCGCACCAGGCCGCCCAAGGCCCGGCCCGGGGAAACCGGCGCGGCCGCCCGACCGCCGGACCGGGGAAGCCCGGTCACAGGTCGCCCTCCCCTCCCACCCGGACCGAGTAATCCCGATGGAGTTCGACATAATCAGCCCCGATCAAAGGACCACTCAAAACGGCCCGGCCCGAGGCCAGGGTCAGGGTCTGGCCGGTCACTTCCCGGAGATCACTCAAAAGGTGGCTGGAGACGATCAGGGTGGTATCGGAAGGCAGGCTCCGCAAAAGGTCCAGCAAGCGGGAGGCTTCCTCGGGGTCCAGGCCGCTGGTGGGCTCGTCCAGGGCCAGGAAAGCCGGCGAACCCAGGAGCGCCGAGGCCAAGGCGGCCCGACGCTTCTGCCCCTGGGACAGGCCGGCCGCCGGGCGACGGTAGAAATCGGCCAGGGCCAGGGCCTCGGTCAGCCGATCCTCTTCGGCCGAGAGTTCACCCGGCGGAAGCCCCCGCAGACGGGCGGCCAGAACCAGATGTTCCCTCACGGTCAAGTCGCCCATCAGCGGGGCGCCTTCGGGCAGAAAGCCGGCCCGCCCCCGGGCCGACGGCCGCCAGGGGGCCAGGCCGTCCACCAGGATATCTCCGGCGTCGGGCCTTAAGGCGCCCATCAGGAGTTTCAGGAGGGTGCTTTTGCCCGCGCCGTTAGGTCCGATGAGCCCGCAACGAGCCCCGGAGGCCAGAGCGAAAGAAACCCCGGTGAAAACGGCCCGGGAACCGAAACTCTTGGTCACGTTTTGGAAAGAAACAGCGGCCATATCGACGCGCTTTCCGCGACAGAGCCTCAAACATCCAACTCCCGCACGTTCAAGGCGTTTTCCTCGATGAAGTCCCGGCGGGGTTCGACCTTGTCGCCCATGAGGATGGTGAAAATTTCGTCGGCTTCCACGGCGTCCGACACCCGGACCTGGAGAAAATTGCGGCGCTCCGGGTCCATGGTGGTTTCCCACAACTCGTCACCGTTCATTTCCCCCAAACCCTTGTAACGCTGGAGATGAAGACCCTTCAGGCCCGCGGTCTTCATATCGGCCAAAAGGGCGGCCGGGGAGTCCACTTGGTAGAGCGAATCCTTGTGGGCCAGGGTGAAGGGCGGCCCGGCCTGAAGATCTATGGTCCTCTTGAGGATCAGGAGCCTCTTGAAGGATTCGCCGGCCAAAAAGTCGCGGCCGATGACGAGGCGCTTGGCCCGGTTGGAGTCGACGGCCACGGCCAGGCGAAAACTCTCCGGAGCCGGACTGTCCTCGTCGCCGTTTTCCGGGACGGGAGGGGCCGGGAAATCAGGCCCTTCCACTTCCAGGCCGTCGGCCCGCAGCTTTTCCGCCAGCCTGAGAGTCCACTGGCGGCTTGAAAAACCGGCCTCGTCATCGGTAAGGGCGGTCAACAGATGATGGAGGAGGCTTAAGGGGTAGCCCCGGCGGGTCAGGCGGTCAAGACGGTCATCAAAGGCGGCCAGAGCGCCGATGAACTCGGCCAGTTGAGGGCCGGTCAGGACGCGGCCGTCCCGGTCGGTCAGGACGCGGTCTTCCAGGTAGCGCCCGGTGGTGAAACGCCGCAGGGCGGCCTCGTCCTTTAAATAAACGGTCTCGGATTTGACGCCGGCTCTTCCTTTTTTATGGCCGGACTTGGCCGCTTTGGCCGCCTTGATCGCCCTTTCGGATTTGACGCCGTAAAGGGGAGGCTGGGCGATGAAGACATGGCCGCGTTCGATGAGTTCCGGCATCTGGCGGTAGAAGAAGGTCAGGAGCAGGGTGCGGATGTGGGCTCCGTCCACGTCCGCGTCGGTCATAATGACGACCTTGTGATAGCGGAGACTTTCCATTTTGACGTCGGCCGCGCCGGCCGGGCCGATGCCGGTGCCCAGGGCGGTGATGATGTTGCGGATCTCCTGGGAACCGACTATGCGGTCGAAACGGGCCCGCTCCACGTTCAATATCTTGCCCCGGAGGGGCAGAATGGCCTGGAAGGCGCTGTCCCGGCCGGCCTTGGCGCTGCCGCCGGCCGAATTGCCCTCCACCAGGTAGAGCTCACACCTGGCCGGGTTCTTATCCTGGCAGGGCCACAGTTTGCCGGCCAGGGAGTGGCCGGAGAGCGCGCCCTTGGAACGGGCTATATCCCGGGCTTTGCGGGCCGCCTCCCGAGCCCGGGCCGCATCCACCACCTTGGTGATGATTTTTTTGGCCACGGCCGGGTTTTCCTCGAAATAGGTCGAAAGGCGCTCGTAGACCAAGGTGTCCACCAGCCCTTTGATCACGGCGTTGCCCAGCTTGGACTTGGTCTGGCCCTCGAACTGGGGCTCCGGCACCCGGACCGAGATGACCGCGGCCAACCCTTCGCGCACATCGTCGCCGTCCAGTTTGACCTCCTTGAGGTTCTTGGGCAGATTGGCCGTGCCCAGATACTGGGTGACGGCCCGGGTCAGGGCGGTCTTAAAACCCGTCAGATGGGTGCCGCCTTCGACGGTGTTGATGTTGTTGGCAAACGACAGCACCTGCTCCGAGTAGCCGTCGTTATATTGAAAGGCGGTTTCGACGACTATGTTTTCAGCCTCGTTGCGCCCCTCCAGATAGATGGGCCGTTCGTTGATGGGCGTCTTCTGGCGATTGAGGTATTCCACAAATTCGATCAGCCCGCCCTTGTAGCAGAATTCCTGGGATTCATCGCTGCGCTCGTCGCGGATGGAGATGGACAGGCCCTTGTTAAGAAAAGCCAATTCACGCATCCGCCGGGCCAGGACGTTGAATTCGAATTCCGTGGTCTCGAATATATCCGGGTCCGGCTTGAAGTGGACCAGGGTGCCCCTTTTAACGACCTGGTCCCGCTTTTCCAGGCCGGTGACCGGCGCGCCCCGCTCGTAACGCTGATGATAGCGCCAGCCGTCGCGCTTGACTTCCACTTCCAGCCATTCCGACAGGGCGTTGACCACGGAAACGCCGACGCCGTGGAGACCGCCGGAGACCTTGTAGGTCTTCTTGTCGAACTTGCCGCCGGCGTGAAGCTTGGTCATGACCACCTGCACGCCAGGCACTTTTTCAGTGGGGTGGATATCCACCGGGATGCCGCGGCCGTTGTCCTTGACCCGGACGGTCCCGGCCTGAGTGATGGTCACCTCCACCGCGGTGCAGAAGCCGGCCATGGCCTCGTCAATGGCGTTATCCACCACCTCGTAAACCAGGTGATGCAAACCCTGGTCGGAGACGCTGCCGATATACATGGCCGGCCGCTTGCGCACCGCCGCCAGCCCCTCCAGGATCTGGATGTGGTCCGCTCCGTAGTCTTCGGTCCCCACGAAATTTTCCGCCATTATGGCCCCTATCTCCGATTCGCCTTAAGGCACATGGGCTCTAAATCTTCATGGCCATTATGACCCCGCTGTAACCGGGGTCTTCGGCGGCGGTAAGAAGCACGGGATTGGAAGCCTCGAGAAAACTCAACCGCACCTTTTCGCTGGCCAGAGGGGTCAGGGCTTCCTGGCAATATTTGGGGTTGAGGCCGATTTCCAGAAGTTCGCCCTCATATTCCGCTTCCAGGGCTTCCTCGGCCTCTCCCCGGTTCGGGTTCACGGTGGAAACGACCAGCCGGCCGGGCTCCAAGGTCAGCTTGACGACCTTGTATTCCCCGCCCGGGCACATGGTGTCCACCCGTTTCAAGGCCTCCAGGAGTTCCCGGCGGTCCACCAGAAGATGCCGATGGTTGTCCTTGGGCAGCACCAGGTTATAATCGGGAAAACGGCCGTCCTGGAGCCGCATGACTAAAACGGCGTTCTGGTTGCGGGCCACCAGGCTTTCGCCGCTGAAACCCAGCCGCACCGTTTCCACGCCTTCGGTCATTTTGCGCAATTCCCCCAGGCCCTTCGAGGGCGCCAGAACCCCCTTGGGCAGATCCAGCTTGGCCAGATCAGGCGTATAGAGCCCGGCCAGATTCAAACGGTGGCCGTCGGTGGAGACCAGGCGCAGATTGGGCCGGCCTTCGTATTCCACTTTTTCCATGAAGATGCCCGAGATGTTATAGCGGGTATCATCCTTGGATACTGAATAGATGGTCCGGTCAATGACGCCCTGGAGGTCCCGGCCGGAGAAGTCCAGGAAAGGGATGTCATCCACCGGCGGCATGGCCGGGAAGTCGTTCGGGTCGGCGCCACGGATCGTGGCCTTGAACATGCCGGCGGACAAAAGGAGGGCGAAATTGGCGTCCTCGACCAATTTGACCTCCTCGGTCGGCACAGTCCGCACCAAATCGTTGAAAGTCCGGGCCGGCACCGTCAACCGTCCCGGAGTATCGACTTCGGCGGGGTAGATCCCCTGAAAACTTATCTCCATATCCGTGGCCGAGAGCCGGAGGCGCCCCTCCTCGGCCTCCAGGAGGATATTGGACAAAAGAGGCAGAGCGCTGCGCTTATCGGCAACGGCGCTGGTCTGGCCCACACCCCGGGCCAACTCGTCCTTTTTGATTTTTAACGCCAACATATGGTGGCCACCTCCGAGCCTGAACGCTACATAATGGGTCCAAGTCTTTTATTAATAATTTTTTATTATAGCATATTCCCGGCCGGGCGTCAAAAGGCCGGAGATGGGCCAAGTCCGCGATTTTTGGAGGGTCAGTTGGTCAGAAACTTCTCGGAATCCAGGATCAAAACCACCCTCCCGTCGCCCAGAAGGGTCAGGCCGTTGAAATAGGGCAACTTGCGGAAAGTATCCAATTCAAAGGCCTTGATGACTATTTTTTGCTGGCCCAGGATCTCATCGGCCATGATGGATTGGCGGGATTCGTTCCGGCCCTGGAGAATGATGAAAGGCCGGCTTTCGCCTTTTTCGGCGCCGACCGAAAAATCGCTGAAGCCCAGCCCCAGGACCTCCTTGATGTTGATGACCGAAATGACCATGTCGCGGTGGCGGAAGACGAAATTGGTCCGGTGGTCGTGAATGGCCGAAAGGGGCACGGTGACTATTTCGCTGACGTTTTCCAGGGGCAGGCAGAAGATGCTTTCGCCAACCCTCAAGAGAATGGCTTCCTTGGTCAGGAGGGTGTTGGTTATGGGCAACCGGAGCCCCACGGCCAGGCCCAGCCCGGGGTTGTTGTTGACGATGACGTCGCCGTTCCATTTTTTAAGGTTGGTCATGACCACATCCATGCCCACCCCCCGCCCGGAGAGATCGGTGGCCGCATCCTTGGTGGAGAGGCCCGAACTGAAGATGAGCATTTCCACTTCCTTGTCGCTCAGGGCGGCCGCCTGCTCGGCACTGAAGAGTTCGCGGTCCACGGCTTTTTCCCTGATCCGGTCCAGGTTCAGACCCCGGCCGTCGTCGGCCACTTCAATATAGATGGAGGACTCCTCCTGGACGACGCTGATGTCTATGGAACCCCGGCGAAACTTGCCGGCGGCCATCCGTTCTTCGGGGGTCTCCAGGCCGTGATCGACGGCGTTGCGGACGATGTGGACCAGGGCCTGCTCAACATCGTCCAGAAGGCTGTTGTCAATGGGCACCCTTTCCCCGGTGATGTTGAGTTCGGCCTCCTTGTTTATCTTGTGGGAAATATCGCGGACCAGGCGGGGAAACTTCTTAAGGATGTTGTTCATCTCCACCTGGCGCACCTTCATGATGGAGCGCTGAAGATTGACGATGTCGTTGGAAATGGTGCGGGAGACCGTGGTGAAATCGCGCATCAGGGTGGTGTTGAGGCCGGCCTGGCGGAAGGCGAACTGGAGGTGGTTGAGATTTTCACTCTTGGTGATGAGCTTGCCCACGGAATCCAGAAACTCGTCTATCTTGGATTCATCCACGCGGATGGTCTTGGTCTGGGGTTCCTTAAAGGCCACGGCGCTCTTCTTGGCCGTCTTGACCCCGGAGCCTCCGGCCGGAGTCACCACTTCCACCTGAAACTTCTCCTTCAACTCGGTGAGGATGACGGCGAAGAAGCCGATCACGATCTGGTCAGGATCCAGTTGATGCGCTTTGATCATGTTCAGGCCGTCACCCAGTTCGGCGATGAGGCTCTGGGCATCCTCCTGGGCCACGCTGGCCAGGCCGTTGTAAAGCCGCCCGACCACGTCCATAAGGTCTTCGCCGTCGCTTGAGGAGGCCTGCCCGGACTTGAACTTCTTCAGAAGGTCGTCCAGACCGCGCACTTCGCCGGTGAGGTCCAGCCCGTTGTAATGAAAGCGGATCTGGCTGGAGCCCTCATCGGCCAGAGTGGCCAGGGTCAGCCCGGCGGAGAGCTCGGCCATGTCCTTCTTCAAGGTCTCGGCCTCTGATTCCTCCAGGGAGGGCAAAAAATTCTCCAGAGTGTCCAATAATTTGCGGGCCGCATCCATCATCTGGGAATCGCGACGGTTTATTTTTTCGATCTGGGCCTCGATCTCACTGATGAAAGAACTGTGTTCCGGCGTCAGGGGGGTGAAGAGGGGGTCTTCCTCCAAGCGGGAGATGATGTCCCGGAAAATATCGTTGCCCCGGAACAGAAGGTCGATGACCTTGGGGTGCTTGGTCAGGAGGGTGTTGTCCTTGTCGATCATCGACATCAGGTCTTCCAGGCGATGGGCGATGTCGGCAATGTTGTCGACATTGAACATCTTGGAAGAACCCTTAAGGGAATGCATGTGCCGGAACAGCGAGAAAATGGTTTCGCTGGAGGTGGGATCCTGCTCGATGGACACCAACTCATTGTCCAAAGTACCGATGGTCTCACGGACCTCGTCTTTGTATTGTTCAAACAATTCAGCCAGGTTCTCGTCGGTTACACTCATTTATCCCCTCATTCGGACCTCAATAATCTTTAAGACCGATCGCCGGCCCCGCCGTCTCGACCAGCCCGGGCCGTCACTTTCCAGCCCCCCCGGCTCTCAAGCAAGCCCGGCTCAAAGTTCCAGGGTCTTTTTGACGGCATCCATTATCTTGCTCTCGTCATAGGGTTTGACTATATACTGTTTGGCTCCCATCTTAAGGCAGTGCATGACCGTCCGGGCATCGGAAACCGAAGAGGCCATGATGACCCGGGCTCCGGGCTTGACGGCCATGATGCGCTCCAGCACCTCTATGCCCCTCATTTTGGGCATGACTATGTCCAGAGTGACCAAGTCCGGATTAAGGCTCTCGAACATCTCCAAGGCTTCCGAACCGTCAACCGCTTCTCCCGCCACCACGAAACCCTCGTCCGTAAAAATTTTGACGAGCATCTGCCGCATAATGGGCGAATCGTCAACAATCAAGACTCGCTGACCAGAACCCAGGGGCATGTCGGAATCCTCCGCTTGCAAAATCGCTCTTGGCCGTTAAACCGGACGAGATATATAATATCAATTAATACTCTTTCTAATTTTAACACATTCCAGGTGGAAAGGCCAGAGGTATCATGAAAATCGGGGGCGGAGGCCCCAGGCTTGCCAAGCCGGCCGTCCTGTGCTATATTTCAAAATTCCTCAAAGACGGCTTTGAGGGCCTTTGGCGGCCGTAAGGGGCGCCGTCGGCCGAGCCTTCGCCGAAAGTGAACAAGGGGAGAAGATCATGTCCCGCGTCTGCGACCTGTGCGGCAAACACGCCCAAAACGGCTATAATGTCTCGCACGCCAACAATAAAACCAAAAAACTCTGGCAGCCCAA
>Ga0082212_10009109_pt1 | contig 12836 bp, 15 predicted proteins | sample TergutNt197P3_FD_71548 | JGI IMG/M metagenome (GOLD analysis project Ga0082212, IMG submission 71548) | Neocapritermes taracua P3 segment gut microbial communities from Petit-Saut dam, French Guiana - Nt197 P3 | ecosystem: Host-associated > Arthropoda: Insects > Digestive system > Gut ... | reverse complement strand
GTGAATGAGATATGAGTTATTTGGAAGCAAAAGCTCTGGCAAAATTCGGAGATAACATCAGCACGGACGATATGACGTCCGGGAAATACCTCGACTCATTTGAACCGGAAGCGCTGGGGCGCATCTGTTTTCGTGATCTTGATCCTGATTTCCCGCAGAAAATGGCGCCCGGAGGGTTTCTGATCGGCAGTATGAATTTCGGATGCGGCTCGAGCCGCGAGACTGCGCCGATCGCTCTGAAAGCTTGTAATGTAAAGGGAATACTGGCCGGTGAATATGGGAGGATTTTCTATAGGAACTGTATAAATATCGGTATCCCGGTCATGGAATGCCCAGACTATGACAAGATCGACGTCGGGGATGATTTGAAAGTGGATTTTGAAGCAGGCCTTGTGCATAACCTCACAAAAAGCGAAATATATGAAACCACGCCTATCCCTGAGTTCCTCATGGAGACAATTAAAGCCGGCGGTTTGCTTAACGTGCTTGAGAATAGGTTAAACTAGTTTATTTTGCTTCTCGTAGCCGGTCCTGAACAGCTACACAAACAATAAGTGAAAGGAAACCTCAAATAATGAGATACCCCGAAAAAGAGCCTGAAATACGGCTCGGGCGGATCAGGTCCCAGATGGAAAAGGCAGGGCTGGACGCTTTGGTGATCTACAGCCCGCAATGGAAAGTCGAGTATTTGCACTACACTGCAAATTTCCGGGTACTTGGCAAAGACGCCGCTATGCTACTCCCGCTTTCCGGGGAGCCTACCCTCTATCTTTCACAACCCTGGGACGCGCAGCGCGCCGCGGCGGAGAGTTGGGTCGGTAAAGTGGTAATAGCCCCGGCCGGTATGATGGGTATCGTCGGCGAAGACGCGGCTAAATGCGGAAACAGCGTTGGCGTAGCAGGATACGAGCTTATGAGTTGCGCCCAGTATGAAACGCTGGCGTCAAAACTTACCGGAAAGAAGCAAACCAACAGTTTTGCCCTTCTTGATAAATGCGCCCTTGTAAAGACTGATTGGGAACTTGAGATCATTCGTAAATGCGCGGGGCTGGCGGACGATGGGTATATCGCGTTGCTGAACACAATGCACGTGGGGATGTCCGAGTATGAAGCTGTCGCTGAAATAGAGTACGCGATGCGCGCGGGGGGCGCCGACGACGACTTTCAGATGATCGGCATGGGCGCGAGGCTGCCAAGCATGAATCTCGCGACAGAGAACCGCTTGAAATCCGGAGATTTGGTGGAAGCCGAAATAACACCGATGATAGGCAGTATAACCTATGCGACTCAATTGTGCAAAACCGTAAAGATGGGGGCCGCCGCCGATATTGAAAAAGAGAAATTCGGCCTTTTAGCGGAAGCGCTCGAGTATGCCCTGTCGAAGATGAAAGCCGGAATACGCGCCGCCGACGCCTGTATATGGCAGAATGAAATAATCGGGGGCGCGGGATACGAGGAGTACTGCCATCCGCCTCATATGCGCTCACGCGGGCATAGTTTCGGGCTCGGCGCTATAGACCTCAATGAAAATAACGGGTTAATACTGGAACCGGGTATGATAATGGTCGTACACCCTAATCAGCTTATACCGGAATGCGGGTATCTTGTGCTTGGCGAAACTATCATTATTACCGAAACAGGCATTGAACGCTTGAGCAAAATCCCCTCAAAGCTGTTCGAAATTCTACCAACTGTTTAGGGAGGGCGGGCAGCAATGAGTTTTCAAAACCTGACTGTACTTTGCCACGGGCGCACAATAAACGACGACTTTGTTTTCCCCGAATCGGAATGGGACGCCAGGGCCGCAGAAGCCCGCAGGCTCATGGATAGGGAAAAACTGGACGGACTTTTGATTTTCGCTGAAAGCGCTCTTACGAGGGGCAACATCTGCTATCTGACAAACTATCACCAGTTCCTGACATGGGGCAGCTCTATGCTTATCCTGTCAAGGGGGGGAAAGCCGAAGCTTATAATGACGATCGCGCCGCGCGACCTCACCTTTATTCAAAAGGCTATGCCCCCGATCGCCGAATATATACCTGTCGGCCTGAACCTGACTTCAAACGAGCATGTAAGCACATCGGCTATCGAATACATGCGCGAAAATGGCTTGATTGAAGGAAAACGCTGGGGTACGGTCAATCTTGGTAAAATGCCGAAGGCTGCCGTAGACCCATGGCTTGACGTCTACCCGGGTGGCCTGCCCGATTTTACAGCGGAATTCGGGAGGATACGCTCGATCAAGACCGCTAATGAAATCCACGCTTTATCAGCAGGGTCTATGATAGCGAAGACCTCGGTATACGACTACCTCAGAGGTGCGAAACCCGGTGCAAATGAAATGGCGCTTGCGGCGGACATTGACAGGCAGGCGCGGCTTCAAGGCTGCGAGTCTGTAAACCTCCTTGCCTACTCCGGCAAGGGTGACGCGCCTATGCTCAGGGTCCCATGGGACAGGTGTTTCGAAACTGGCGATACCGTATCGGCATTTATGACTGTCTCTTATCTGCGCTATTACGGTGTATACGGTGCGACTACGGTGATCGGGAAAAAAAGTGCGGAACAAGAATCGCTTTTTGAAAATGCCGGATCCTTATTCGCGTCTAAAATTCTGAAAATGCAAAAAGGCAGCGTTACGACAGGATACGAAGAGGGGCTCTGTGACAAATGTGGCGCCGAATACTACACCGTCGTCAACGGCGTCGGTATGGACTTGAGCGATTACCCCGATACACACGGTGAAAAGGCGGACGTCCTGGAAAACATGACATTTACCATCAGCCTCATGGCAAAAAAGGCAGGCGTGGGCTCCGTATTCATATCGCGCAATATGCTTGTTACAAACAGCGGGATTTTCCCGCTGAGCGGCTTTGATGGATAATACACAGAATATATCAGGAGGGCACCAATTATGGGACATACAGCCAGCGAGAAAATCCTTGCGAAACACGCCGGGGTCAAGGAAGTCTTTCCCGGTGAAATAGTTACCTGCGACGTCGACCTTGTTTTCGGACACAGCCCGTGGATCAACATGCCCGTGCTGGACGAGGTAGGTGGCGTCAAACGGGTATTTGACGGTGAGAAAGTCGCTCTGGCGCTTGGCCACCACGTATGCCTTCCGTCCGATGAGAGATACGCTCAGGATCTTGTCATCACCCGCGATTTTGTTAAAAAATACGGGATCCATTATAATTACGATATGGGGACGGGAAACGGCCACATCATAATGGTAGAGCGCGGCCACGTGTTCCCGGGCGGTTTATTCGTCGGCGGCGATTCCCACTGCACCATGTACGGGTGCGTCGGCGGGTTCGGGTCGGCGCTGGCATATGAGTATCCCGAGGCCCTCCTTTCGGGCAAATCATGGTTCAAGGTCCCGCGTACGGTGCGTGTCACTATGGAGGGCGACACGGCAAAGGGCGTATGCGCGCGCGACGTCGTCCAGTATTTGATGGGCGATGTAGTCGGCTCCGACGGGGCACTGTGGCGAACTATCGATTTCTCCGGTTCCTATACCCACAGGATCAGCGTTTATCAGAGAATGATCTTTACTCTGATGGCGGCGGAAATGGGCGCGGTGACCGGGTATATCGAGCCTGATGAGATCACTCTTGACTTTGTCCGCAACCGCGCAAAATTCCCTTATGAAGTGGTTTTGAATGACCCTGACTGCGAGTATGAGCGCCAATGGGACGTCGACGTGAGCAAAATAGAGCCGATGATAGGCTACCCGCCGCGCCCGAGCAACTCAAAAACGGTGAGCGAAGTCGAGGCTGAAGATATAAGGATAAATCAGGCGTTCCTCGGCGGATGCACCGGCTCGTCGGTAGAGGATTTCCGGATGGCTGCGGAAACCCTCAAAGGGCGCAGCATCCACCCCGACGTGCGCCTGCTCGTCGTTCCCGGGACGAGGGAGATCATGACGGAAATGAGAAAAGAAGGCCTTATGGAATTTTTCGAGGATATCGGGGCGATAATCACCCCTCCCTATTGCGGCCCGTGCCAGATGGTCTGTATGGGGCATATGGGCGACGGCGAAGTCATGATCGGAACGCATCCGCGTAATCAGGCCGGGCGCGCAGGCACTGCAAATGTCCTCACCTACCTGGCTTCCCCATACACTGTAGCGGCTTCCGCCGTCGCGGGGAAGATCGTCGACCCCAGACGGTTCCTGTAGACTAACAACCACTGACCACTGACCACTGACCACTGACCACTGATCACTTGGGCTGCCACAGCGGCCCGTTAGGAGAATTATGATATGGAAACAATAGTTAAAGGAAAAGCTTGGACATTCGGCGATAATATCAACGCGGAAAGCATGATGCGAACAGGTTCCGACTGGGACGCTTCCCTCGCTGCGGAAACCTGCCTGAAATTTTATGACCCTGAGTTCGCAAAAAATGTAAAAAAAGGCGACGTCATTGTCGCGGGCCGCAATTTCGGGAATTCTTCGTCCAGGCCGGCCGGGCAGGTATTGCAGTATCTTGGCGTATCCTGCGTGATTTGCGAAAGCTGCGCCAGGATCTTCTTCAGAAATACATGGAATATCGGCGTGCCTATTCTGGAATGCGATGGAATTACGGAAATAGTGAATAAAGGCGACGAGGTCCAGGTGGATATCATGACCGGGAAAGTCATAAACCTGACCACCGGGAAAGAAACGCAGACCGAAAAGCCCATAGAGCTTCTGGTCCAGCGCTGGCAGCACGGCGGCATGGTCGGATGGATCAAGGCGCACAGGGAAGACTATCCCGGACTAAGCTGATTTTCAGGCAGGAGATTTCGTTATGGTCAATAGCAGCGCTGAAATAAAATATCAGGAAAGAAAGAACCGGATACTGACGGCCGTTGCGTGCGGGGAACCGGACAGGGTCCCAAACGCGCTGCGCATCGGTTCTTACGCTTTCAGGCACGCAAAGGGCTTTACGATGGCTGAAAGCATGGTAGACTATGATAAAGCATGTTTCCTGACCTGCGAGTTTTATAAAAGTCACCCTTCAATCGACACGGCGACAGTGACGACCGCCATCCCGTCGGCTAAGGTCATGGATCTCCTCGGCCTCAAAACAGCTCGCTGGCCGGGAGACTCCAAGGGCCTGGACGCTGATAATTCATACCAGTTTATCGAGTTTCCTACTCTGCTGGAGGACGAGTACGACGAGTTGATCGGCGACCCTGCCGGGTATGTTTTCAGAAAATTCCTGCCCAGGACGATGGAATTGTTTGAGCCTTTTGAGACCCTTGACTTTATGTCGCTTCTCGGTAACGGTTCAGTTCAGTATTTCGCCTCGCCAAAACGTATACCCGCATATAAGCGGCTGCTGGCGGCGGCGGAGGAAAATGCGCTGATGCAAGGCGCGCAGGGTAAATACAATAAAATACTGCTCGACGAGGGTTATTACTCGCTTGAAGGAAAAGGTTCTGCAACGGCGTTTGACATGCTTGCCGACAGGCTCAGGGGCACGTTCGGGATGATGCCTGATTTGATACTACAACGCGACGACGTCAAACGTGCTTTGGATCGCTTTGTTAAAGTGCATATCAACAGTTCGCTGCAGGCTGAAGCGACAGGGGAACAGACATACGCATGGGTGTATCTGCACAAAGGCTTTGACAACTTTATCAGCGACAAAGACTACAGCGAACTGTACTGGCCGTACCTCAAACAGTGGATACTGGCGCTTATCGAAAACGGGATCACTCCCGTAGTATATACGGAAGGTTCGTATACGACACGCCTCAATTTCCTGAGAGATGTACCTCCCGGTAAGGTGATCTATCATTTTGAAGAAGTAGATATCAAAAAAGCAAAAGAAGCCTTGGCGGGTACAGCTTGTATTATGGGCGCTTTCCCCGCGAACGCTGTTGTGTATGGGACGCCCGAAAAAATAGATACAATGGTGAAAGAGTCGCTCGACATACTCGCTCCCGGAGGCGGTTATATATTTGCCACCGGGTACCCGATCGAAGAGTGCCCTGAAGAGAATATGGAAGCATTATTGGAAGCGGTCGAGAAATACGGGAAATACTGACAATAACGCAGAATGCAGAATAATAGATAATTACTGATATTGAATTTCTTAAATAAGCCTCAAAAATGGGCCGCAGCGGATCAAGGCCCATACAGAATGGACTACATTACAGCCGCCTTCTCGAGGTCCTCAAGTATTACAGTCGTCAGATCCTCGCGCGTATGCTCCTCCAGTGCCGAGACCCTGTCGGAATGAACAGAAACTATGTTTTCAAAGAAATTCCTGACATGCCTGGCGTTACCGAAATTCTCGTCGCGCATATCATAAATGTCGCGAAAATGACCGCGGGCGAAATCAACCGCGTCTTCGGTCAGAGCGTACTCGCTTTTCAGACACATAGAATCAAAAATCGCATATAGCTCGTCGCTGTTGTAATCCTCGAAAACGAAGTACCTGTTGAAACGGGACTCAAGGCCGGGGTTTGACCCAATGAAGCGATCCATCAGCTCGCTGTAGCCGGCGACGATCACAATGAGGTCGTCCCGGTTATCTTCCATCAGCTTAAGCAGCGTTTCGATCGCTTCGCGGCCAAAATCATTGCCGCTGCCGACGTCCGGAGCGAGTGAGTACGCTTCGTCGATGAACAATATCCCGCCCAACGCGCTTTTGACCGCTTCGGTCGTTTTGATTGCCGTCTGACCGACAAACCCTGCTACCAGGCCCGAACGGTCGACTTCTATAAGCTGGCCTTTGGACAGCACCCCAATAGCGCGATACAGTTCCGATAGGATCCTTGCTACAGTCGTTTTGCCTGTACCGGGATTCCCCATGAACACCATATGCAGGGACAGCGGAGGGTTTGGCAATTCTTTTTCCACTCGCAACCCGCGGATCTTCACATAGTTGATCAGGCTCTTGACATTCTGTTTGATATTATCGAGGCCGACCAGCGTATCAAGCCGTTCAAGCAGCTCTTCAACAGTCGGCTCTTTGTCGGCGGCTTCAGTTTCCGGCGCTGCCGATTCGGCGCCCGGCTTGTCGCCACTTGCGCTGCCTGTGTCCTTCTCTTCGCCGGTCTCATTTGAAAGGTCCTTTGCCCGTGGCGCTGCGGACGTCTCCTCTATAAGCTCTTTCGCCGCGTTCTCCGCCTGTTTGATCGTACCGAGTAGATCGGCAAAGCCTGAAAGGCTGTCCAGATATGATCCTGCGGGTTTCAGGCTCCGTTCAAGATTGATTTTGTCGTTTTTGCTGTTATCCATCGTAATCCCCAAGGCAGCTGTGCGCTGCCTTTATAAAGGCGGCTGTACGCCGCCCCAAACCGTATGCTGCCGTAATAAAGCATACCAAAATATGGTATGCTGACCTAACGTCCACGGCGGCGGGCGCCTCGTTTATCATTATTGCTTTTCAAACCTGACATCTTATTATTCGAGTCCTGCATAAACCGTTTTAATTTGTCTTCAAAAGATGGTTCGGCTGCAATATCCTGTGGCTTTGGCGGAGGGCGCCGGTACTCGGTATCCGCAGGAACAGCGGTTGCCGATTTCATTGAAAGGTTCATCCGGCCGGACTTATCAACGCCTATTACTTTAACGGTAACTTCCTGCCCCTCTGTCAGATGATCCCGAATGTCACTGACATATGTGCTCGCGATTTCAGAAATATGCACAAGACCGGATTTTCCCGGCGCCACAGTCACGAAAGCGCCGAATTTTGTGATACCGGTGATTTTCCCGGTAAGTATAGCTCCCACTTCGAAATCCATATGAAATGAAAACCCTCTCAGTGAAACACGGTATGAATACGGTACCCTGGTCTCGTTTTAAATGAAACGCAATTATCAGTCCGCAGTATCCAGTTCGCTTCCGCCGTCATAAAACACTATTTCGCCCGGTAAGGCAAGCCCGAGGTTCGACCTTGCTATACCCGCTATAACATCAGGGTCGTTGTAATTCTCGATCTGATACTCGAGCTCGGCGTTTGAAATCTCCATTTCGGCTACGTTCCTTCTCGCCTCAAAAAGCTCATCGCGAGTCGCTTCAATGCGCCCGCGCATTGTGATAAGTGTAATACCGGCATATATGATCAGAGCAAATACTATGACCTTAGCAATTGTTTTTGATCGCGGTTTCATCAGCGTCTCCTTTACCACTCTGCCGTTCGCGCGCCCTGCTTTCAAGCGGGGCGGGCACGGTTCTCAGGGTGACAGGCATAGATTACAAATCCTCATACATTGATATTGTATACCATCTTATCCAATAAGGGAAGTTTTTTTTCATTTTTCCTGTATTTTTTGGAGATAGTTTGCTATAATAGCGATCAGTCAGCGGATATCGGTGTTTCGGCAAGCGGTTATTATATCATGACATCCGCAAATTATGCGCCCGTAGCTCAGATGGATAGAGTGACAGACTCCGACTCTGTAGGCCACCGGTTCGAGTCCGGTCGGGCGTGCCAGTTGTCCGATAAACGAACCGGAAGGTTCGTTTATCGGTACTTTTATGCTGTTTTCGCTCGCTTTGCAGAATATCTCGATGCGGGCGTCGTCGCCGTCGTACAGATATATCCTTTCGACCAGTGTATCAATTACCGCGATTAGGAACGCATAGTCGTTGACGTCGGCATTCTTAAACTTGTTCAGAAAGAACCTGACGTCGCTGTATGAGAGAACAGGGCGTACCATCTTCTCCCTTGCCAGTTGAGATTCAAGATCGATTCGCTCGACCTGACGTTTTTCTATTTGCGCAGTGATTACGTCAACAGCCTTACCGGACTCGATTGCTTTAACGAGGTTTGCTGTAGCTTCCTCATTTTCTTTGATTTGACGTTTGAGCCGCTTGAGCGTATCGGTATTACTCTCTTTGGCGGACAAATCGGATATCTGCCGCGCCATATCGTCAATCTTCTCATCAGTCAGTGTGGCTAGAACGCTGTTGACAACCAAGTCTTCTATATAAGCTTTCTGCACAGACTTTTTCTTGCAGTCTCCACGTTTACGCTTGGTCACACATGTATAATACTGATGGAACGAGCCGTTGCGAGAAGTTCCGCTCTCACCCGTCATACCGCAGCGGCAATGGCCGCAGAAAAGTTTTGCCGTTAAGAGGTAGCTGTCCTCCTTTGCCTTGAGCCTTGCCGGAGCTTTTTTATTTTTCTCCAATAACGCCTGCGCATCCCTGAACACACTATCGTCGATTATTCGCGGGACTCCATCGGCGATCTCAATATCGCTGTATTTGTAAATTCCGATATACTTGGTATTTGACAGGATACGCCGAATGGAGTTCTTGTTATACGAATTGCCCTGACTGGTTTTCACACCGTTCTCGTTGAGATATCTGATGATGTCCGCCATCGTCTTTCCTGAGAGGTACATTTCAAAGATACGCTTAACAATCATGGCTTCCTCTTCGTTGATAGCAAACTTCTTATCCACGATCTTGTATCCGAGCGGTACGCCTGCACCGGTAAACTGGCACTTTTCAGCGGTCAGCGCCATGCCTCGTTTCACCTTCTGGGACAGTTCAGAACTGAAATACTGCGCCATCGATTCAAGAACACCTTCCATCAACTCCCCTGATGCATCATCGGTGATGTTTTCGCGAGCAGACAGTACTTTGACTCCGTTCTTCTTAAGTTTTGATTTGTATATTGCGCTGTCATAGCGATTCCGCGCAAACCGGTCGAGCTGATAGACGAGGATAGCCTGAAACTGGCGCTTAGCGCTATCTGCAACCATTTTCTGGAATTCCGGCCTGTGATCCGCATCGGTGCCTGTCGTAGCGCGGTCGATGTACTCGGCGATAATCTTGTATCCGTTGCGCTCAGCAAATTCGTAGCACACCTTACGCTGCCCTTCGATGCTTTGCTCGGACTGGCCGCTGTCGCTGTACCTGCCGTAAAACACTGTATTCATTTGCCTATACCCTCCTTCAGAAACATTTCCAGCAAAGTGCTTTTCAGTTTCCCGCTCACAAGCGAGTCCGGATCAAAGCACATCTCAATAAACTGCCGGAGCTGCTCACTGTCAGCAGTTATCATAGGATTGTAAGCGTAGAGTTTCCCCTGCGGACTGTCAGTACGTGCGAGTATATAGTCCATCGAAACATCAAAGTAATCTGCATACCATAGCAGCAGCTTCAATGGCGGGACTGCTTTCCCGTTTTCGTATCTTGCAAGATTGGATTGGTTATACCCGTTCAACCCGCCCAACTTCATCTGCGATAAACTCGCGCCTTCGCGCAGTTGCTTTAATCGTTCTCCGACTTCCTTCATGGCGTGACCTCCTTCCGGTGATAGTGTTATACTAGACTAATATTGTCTATTAGTCAATGCTCAGTTTACATAAATCTTATGTCGTGAAGTGAGAATTATCCAGTATAATTTGGCGCTTCTTTTTCCAACCGTAGTATTGGCATTGTCGTTTTAGTGAAATAGTTCCGATTCGATCTTCTTCTGTATCGACTGAGGGGGGCGTGGCGCGGAGCCGTAATCGACTCCGCGCCTGCCATGTGTGCGGCTACTTTACCGCGTTCTGTCTCTCCTGCCAATCGGCGAACTCATGCAGTATCTGCTCGTCGGCAAAGAACTTCTTTATCTCCGGCATCAACCGGCGCGCAAGCGCGCCGATCTGCTCATCCGTCGGAAAATTATTATTTGGTTCTGATCCGTCAACCAGCTTCGGGTTTGTCGTCCGGGATTCCTTCATGGGTCTTGCGTCCTCCTGTAGCGCTTACTATATTCAGTTGTCAAGGTGCAAATTTGCTGAGGTTATCTCTGGGCTATATTATGGGCATTCCTCCTTACCGGATTGTTTGCGCGTACAATGTGCGTGTTTATACGCACAAGGTCTGTGGTGTACGTACTTGTGCGTACATTGTGCGTACAGTGCCACACAACTTGATGTCGAGTGCGAAATACGTAATGATTACGCAATCAACGACAGGTTTATCGACGTGTTCACCACCAGATGATCCGCTGTCAATACCGTATTCAACATCGCATTCATTGCAGCATTCGATGCTGTTGGTAATCCAATGCTGCATCCGATGTCACAACCGATGCCGCATTCGAAAACGCTTTCGAAAACGTTATCGACCTAAAACGCTTTCAGAACGTTTTCAAAACGTTTTGACAAACCACCGTTCCGGTAATAACGTTTGCCAATGTGCGGAGTAATATGCACTGACATTGCAAAACGCTGCCGTTGCCGATTTGCAAGCAGGGGTTCATGCAGTCATCGACAAATTTGTACGCTACATGAACCGGCTTGTTGGGAGCTTGCCGCCCCCAATCCCCGGCTCGGACGGGGCTTTCGCCCCATCCGTTAAGCCGCTGCGCGTCTGCTGCGACCGCCTACGTCGGTCTATTATGCGATTGATAACTGTCGTGTTTATTGCCGCTTACTCGAGTTTAATGGTCTATATTGTTTTTCCATCAACTTTATCAGGTTTTGGAGTATCTCTTTCTGCCGACTCCATATATCGTCAAGCCGGTTCTTGATACAATCCATATCAGCAGAGTATAAACTTCCGGTTTCGTTGACACGCCTCGCTATCTGATTGATATTATTTGTTGCATTAGAGAGCAATCTGTTCATCTCCCTGACGCCCTCTGTTTCGACTCGTATCACAAGCCCTTCAGTAGCCATCCTGAGAAGGTAAGCTCGCTGACTTATAATACCTGTCTCAGCCATTCGCTCCCGTATTCTGTCGCGTTCCTTTTCAGTTACACGGAATGTCATGGCGATTTTTCGCTCTAAATTCTGTACCATAACTACCTACCCGACCCGACTCAGTTGCTCAGTCTCAATAATCTCATAATCGACGACGATAATATCGCGCGATAGTTTAATCAAACGGGCGGACTTGTTACGGGTGAACTGGCACTCGATCCCGTGGCATTTCCTGAGATAATCCTGCCTCGCTTTCAGCAGTTTAGACAGCGTGATTGGCGATATAGAAAATCCCGGATCTATCATAGCGAGAGCAATCCTGAGTTGCGTTGCCGTACCACACCAGTTTTGCGCGTCATCAAGCAACAAGCTCAACAGTTCATATAACTGATCCTCGTCATCACCATCGTCTGCAACCTCCCCTATCAACATCCACCGGCAGATAATTCGGTCGAACCGCAAGTCAAATTGATGATCATCAGCGTCGCGGCTGGCAATAGTGAGTTTTGCTTTGTCACTGTTGCGTTTTTTCTTCTCAAGGACGAAGATACCATCAACCGCGCCGGTCAGACCGGCGCTGCCGTGTACTCTGTTGACGGGGTCGGCGTCTTCCGATTTGTGACTGTGCGTTATCAGGAGCATTGTAAGGTCGCGCCCTGCGATGATCGCCCTCAGAGCATCCATGTCGTGATAATCGCCGGAGTAACTCCCTGAGTAGTTTCCGCTGTTGCGGATATACTGTAAGGTATCAACAACGACCAGCCTCGTTCTGGGATGGGCGTCAAGGAATTCTGTGATCTGCTCCGACAGACCGTAACCCAGTTTCTTAACTCTGGTGACGAAATGGACGTCATTCTTGGCGTCGGAATTGCAGATAGAACTCACCTTGCTCAGACGCGATTGTAATCGTTTATTATTATCTTCCAAAGCAAGATAAAGGACATCGCCCTGTTCCACCGGGTAGTCCCAGAAAGTATCGCCACCGGCGACACAATTGCTCATGTCCAGAGCCAGCCAGGACTTGCCGATTTTGGAACTTCCTGCGAGAATGAATAACCCGTGGGGCAGTATCTCGTCAATCGTAAACCCGAGCGGATCCACAGGCTGAGCGAGCAGATCTGTCGCGCTGATGGTCTCAAGCGTGGTTATTGGTTTTTGCATGGTACGCCTCCTCGTATTTTGAATAT
>Ga0082212_10009108_pt1 | contig 12836 bp, 9 predicted proteins | sample TergutNt197P3_FD_71548 | JGI IMG/M metagenome (GOLD analysis project Ga0082212, IMG submission 71548) | Neocapritermes taracua P3 segment gut microbial communities from Petit-Saut dam, French Guiana - Nt197 P3 | ecosystem: Host-associated > Arthropoda: Insects > Digestive system > Gut ... | reverse complement strand
AGAAGGGCGTAATGTTCCGTGAACATTACGCCCTCTTGTTTCTGCCGGATGCCGTACCAATTAGTTTTTAGTTTGCGGCTCTCAGCTTTTCAGCATTTCATTTGAAATGCTTGGGGTTTGATTATTTATTCCTCGAGCCACTTTTCGAGGTCAGCCGTTTCCTCGAACGTTTTTTCGACTGTCTCGGTCTCGCTACCGAAAAGAGTAGAAGTACTCTTAAGTGCTATTTTCGTCGGGCTACTCTTAGCAGCCGGGACAGGCGGTGTCTTCAATTCAGTTACATTGATAGCAATGCTATCTTTATACGTCAACACAGGTTCCTCGGTTGTTGCAAGGAGAGCTGTTTTGTCATAGAAAGGATTGTCATACGTAATCGTAAAGGTGATCGTGTAGCCGTAATCATATTGATAGTTGTATGAAAAGTCGTAGTCATATTCATATCCATATGTCCAGCTGGCAACCGATTTTTTCGAAGACTCGGGAAGTACAAAAAATGCGTCGTTGAGTGCATTCTTGACCGCTTCTTCAGCGTCAGCTTCCTGATCATTGCCAAGAATCCCTTCCGCAACCTTCTTTACTTCATCAAGACCTTTCTGTTCGGCCCAAGTAACTGGGCGTTTAGGTGCCTTCGGCGCAGGTGTAGGGGTGTTGTCCCACGCCTTTTCAAGTGCGATATCAAGTAAATCCCACACGCCGGTAGTACCATTTTTAATATTGGCATTAGTCGTGGAATTATTACCTGAAACCAAGTTACTATTCACACCAGACTTACCATCGCGGTTGGTTTGACTGGACGAGATAGCCAGTACCCTTTCCAGACTGCGTGCCAGAGCCAGTTGTTTGATGGCTTTGTAAGTGTTGGGATATTCTTTTGTAAACGCAGGATACTGTTTCCTGTCACCATCCAACACACCATCAAAATCACCAGCATTAACTTGGCCAATGAGCCTGCTGCATTCGGTGTCTGCGCCTTGTCCAGGGCCCGACCCCAACGGACATTGGTCGTTGTCAATCACGATATCTTTTAACACATCCTTAAAGAGTTCCATATCGTAGGTTGCCGATATTGCTGAAGGAGTGATAAACTTACTAAGCGCTATCGTCACTTTACCTGCGGCGGTAGCGGTAGCGGCCGCGCCGGTTATGACATCGGGCAGCAGCAACGCATTAATATAATTGGAAGCTTCCGCATCAGTATAACCTATAACGCTAAATTCACTCTCATCTGTCGTATCACCCACTCCAACCGACAAGGTATAACTCATCGGATAGCCCGTCACTGAGGGGAGTTTGCCAAGATACAGGTGTTCCTTATCATGCGACAGTGTATGCGTGGTGTCTTCGGCTGGCACTTCGAACTTTAGTGCACTTGTTGCACTGTCAATACCAGTCATAACTAAAGCAATCTCGCTAGCTTCAAATTCGCCGCCTTCAATATAAACCTTGTTGGCAGTGGTGTTAATCAAACCGCCGCCCATGTTTACGGCGTATCTGCCCTTGTTTTCGATGCCAACGCTTTCCAGGAAAACGTAATTGCTACCTGAGGCCGCGATGTTTATACCCCAGAGAGGATTGTTGCGATACAAGTTGGCCGAACTACCAGTAGGAGCCGGATCCAGATCCGCAAGAGCGGTGGGGATTTCGCTCTGAGCATATATTGCGGTTGATCCCGAACCTCTGGTCAAAGGAGCTACGTTGCTCATATCGACATTGCTATCGTACATTTCAAGCGTCCCACCATTAGCAACGTAAACGCCGGCATACGCCGCCCTTGAAAGGCATGTATAGTCAGTCACGGTGTTGATAATATCATCTTCTTTGAGCGTGGTTCCATTAAGGGAACCGCGTGTCGTCGTGCCAGCCGTTCGTGTCTTATTAGTTTGGCTTACACCCGAGCATACCGCGATATCGGGAACGAAATCCACATTCTGAATGTAAACCGTACCTGCGTTAATATACAAACTGGCATTGATTTTCGGGTTAACGCCGGCCGTCGGTTCACCGATAATATACAACGGACGTGCAGTACTAATTTTGTTGATATAAACCGGATCAACGATGTAGTGCGAAAACGTACTAGTTCCAGTGTACGCCACGAGATCGTTCGCACCCAACGCCATCGATTGAACTTCCGGAGTTCCGCCGTAGAAACTCAGAATGTCGTTTTTAATCACAATGTAGTCGCCCTTGCTCGTAGGATTAGCCAAAGCGGCCATCAGTTCTTCCGCAGTGGTAATTTCGTTAACGGTACCACCGCCAAATCCACCACCGCCGCCACCGCCGGGAGTTCCCGGAGCGCCATCGTTGCCCTGGTTACCTTGGGGGCCCTGAGGTCCCTGCGATCCCGCCGGCCCTGCCGGTCCCGGAGGTCCTTGCTTACCTGTGTCGCCCGTACACCCGATCAACAAAGCAAGACACGGGACCACAAAAAATATCACCATCATCTTCTTTAAACTTGTCATTTTTTCTTTTCCCTCTTTGATTTAGTTTTACGGATAGGGCGGGTAAACCGCATTTTCCTTCCTCTGTCCTAAAACGGTAACGGCTTCACTACGCGAACTCCGGAACCGCCCCGGACAGAACCTGTGAAACCTTCCACAACCCTTCTATCAAAAAACATCATGTTACATTGTTACATTTGATAGCATACAACGATAAATACTATACTAAAACCAGACTACAGGCTGTCAAGTATTTTTTTAAAAAAATCTCAAATATCCCAATACCCTGTATTCTCATATATTCTTATAAAACACGCGCCAGCACCTCGTGGCGCCGCATGACTCAGGCATTAATATTTACAATCGCCAAGCCCATGTCAAGCATTTTTCCCATTTTTCATGAAAAACCCCAAATATGCAAAAATCGTGATATCTGGTCAAATCCGCGTGACGTATCCTCGCGAATCCGAATTTCTATATCGGCGTTCCCGCAGGTAACTTTAAAAGTTTTCATTTTTCAGTGGACCGCTGGTGTAAGCTGGGATCGCGGGCGTAGCCATGGGAGCGCGGGCTCCCATGTCTATGCCCGCGATCCCATGGCTGGGCAACAAATATTCCGCACTTGATTGAATTTTTTTGAAATACCGCGGGCTGTCAAAAAACATAATCAGTTACGAATATTTCGCGGTAAAACCGTTTTGCGCGTTGCGGAATTACCGCGATTGTTCTTACATACATCATGACGCGCGGAAATACGGAAAGGCATGGAGGCGGATAAAAGCAAAAAAGGCATACAGTGGCATCCGGCGTTTGTCGTGGCGCTTCAAGGGCTTCTCATTGATTACAGCGATGTGCTTGAGTACAAACTGGAACACCCGCTGACAACGGGATCGATGGAAATAGACATTATTGTTGTCAAAAAACACCCGGAAATCGCGGTCAAAAAGCAGATCGCCGAAATCTTCCGGCATTACAACATAATGGAATACAAAACCCCTGCGGTTTCCCTGTCGATTAATGAGTTTCACAAGTCATATGCGCGCGCACACCTTTACAAGGCGCTTGACAATATTGATATTGACGGCCTAACTTTGAGCTTTGCGGTAGCGTCATACCCGCGCAAATTGTTCCGGTATCTGCGCGAGACGCTCGGTTGCGCGGTTGAGGAAAGGCATCCAGGAATATATTGGGTAAGCGGGGCCATGATGCCGATACAGATTATCAATATCAAGAAGCTGTCAGATGACGAGAATCTCTGGTTGCGGAGCCTTAACCGGAATCTGACGGGAAAAAACCTGCTGTGGGCGCATGTAATGGAGAAAAAACATGGTTCGCGGCTTGATATGAACGCCTGGCTGCAGGCGGTATTTGCGGCGAATCATGGGGCGATAAAAGAAATAATCGGCAAGGAGGGTAATCGTATGTTGACCGCTGAATTTTGCAAAACTATTGAGGAAATCGGACTGGGCGAGATATGGCGTCAGAAAGGCAAGATGGAAGGCCGACAGGAAGGCGAACTGAAAGGCCGACAGGAAGGCAAACTGGAAGCCGCCCGAGCCATGTTCGCGGAAGGGGACAGCTTTGAGAAGATAGCCCGTATTACCGGAATATCTAAAAAGACGCTGAAAACAAAGCTGGGCAAAAAATAGATTCCTGACATGGGATCGCGGGCGCTGACATGGGATCGCGGGCGTCCCCGCCGGCGTGACATGGGATAGCATGCGTCACGCATGCGTATTGATAAATAAAATGGGCGCGATTTGTCGCGCCCCGCAATTGAAGCGGGCTTCGCCCGCGTTTATTTATTAAAGCGCGGACGGGACGTCCGCTACCCCATGTCACGCCGGCGAGGACGCCCGCGATCCCATGTCTACGCCCGCGATCCCATGTCGGCGCCCGCGGTCCCATGTCGGCGCCCGCGGTCCCATGGCTCGCCCGCGGTCACATGGCTTTTTTCAGGCGCGGGAATAAACTTTGTTGTATACTGTGCCGCAGGCTGAAAAGTATTGGCATCTTGTCCATTTCTAAAGCTATGAAATACCATTGGAAAATTTAACGGCATGATGAATAATCTGAAATTAAAAAACAAAACCGACGGACACTCCGCAGTTTTTTTCCTTAAACGCGCGATAACGCTGGTTGCTCTAATTTGCGCATGCGCGTGTACCTGCGCGGCGCAGAACGCAATTCCAAACCTTCACAGCCGGCGACTGCTGAATGACCTGCAGGTTACCGTGGCGCAAACGCGGCAATTCGGGGATTCCATTACGATAGGTCTGGTTATCCGTTACGGCGCGGCTTTTGACCCCGATGACAAGGGCGGATTGACCGGCCTTGCTACCCGGATGCTGATGAAGGCAACGGCAGACCGCTCGGAACAGGGTATCAAAGCCGAGCTTGATGGCCTGGGAGCTTCGATTGATATACGTTACAGTTGGGACGGGATACGTATTTTACTGCGTGTCCCATCGGCCGGACTTGAACGCGCACTGCTGTTGCTGTACCAGATCGTAGGGGAAGCCCGTTTTGAAGAAGCCGATTTCGCCGCCGCAAAACAATCCATTCTGGATGAACTGCAAAGGCCGCAAGACCCGCGCAGACGCGTTCACGGCCAGTTTGAAGCCATTCTTTTTCAGGGAACGACTTATGGCAGGCCGCTTGAAGGAACCTACGAAAGCGTAAACGCCATCACCCTGGGAGATGTCCGTTATTTTTATCGCCGCTTTTTTTCGCCGAATCAGGCCGCTCTTGAAATCATTGGCGATGTGGATCCGGCGGCGGCGCATTCGCGCGTCGCGCGTATCTGGGGCCTCTGGGTGCGAAACGATGAAATTCCGTTTACGTTTACACGCCCGCAAAATCCCGCCAACAGGGAAATTTACGTTGAAAATGACCGGGAATCGCCCGCCGCGCAATTTATTATAGGGGGGCTGTTTCCGCGCCACGAAGAACCGGACTTCATAAACGCTCTCCTGGCCGCGCGTATACTTGAGGATCGGATCAACAAACTTCTGCCGACATCGCTTATGACCGTCGCGGCGGAAGGCCGGCGTCTTGCCAGCCCGTTTTACATACAGGGACAGGCGGCGGCGGAACAGGCGGTTGACCAGATTCGCGGTGTGAACACGGTAGTTGAAGAAATGAAACAGGCGCCCGTGACGGAAGACGAACTCTCTGCCGCGCGCCAAAAGCTGATTGAAGAATTTAACCGTGAACTCGGAACCGCGGACGGTTTATGCGATATCCTGCTTGACGCCGAGCTTTTCCGTTTGGGGAGCAGCTATATAAGCTTTTTTCCCGACCGCGTGCGGCGCGGCGACGCCGAGGCGGTTCGAAAAGCGGCTGCCGCGTGGTTTTTCCCGGACGGTGAAATTTTTCTGATTCGAGGCCCGCTGCCGCTATTGAAAACCGGGCTCGACAGCCTGGGTACGATTCAACTGCTGGCGCCGCAGATTATTTCAAGATGAGGATCGTTTTATGAATGTGCCGCTGCTCGATCTGCGGGCTCAATACGAGGCCATCAAAGATAAGGCAAAGCCTGTTATTGATGAAATCTTTGAAACCCAGCGATTTGTACTCGGGGCGCACGGCGCGGCGCTTGAAGAGGAAATCGCCCGGTATTGCGGAGTTTCTTACGCTATAGGCGTCGCCTCCGGAACGGACGCGCTTCTTCTTGCCATGAAGGCGCTTGGCATAGGCCGGGGCGATGCCGTTATAACGACGCCGTTCACTTTTTTCGCCACGGCGGGCGCCATTGTCAATCTCGGCGCCCGTCCAATTTTTACGGACATAGAAATGGCGGGATTCGAAATGGATCCGGAAGCGGTATCCTCGTTTCTCGCGAAGGAATGCGAATATAAATCTTCGGAACGCGCGACGGTGCACAAGGCTTCCAACCTGATAATTAAAGCGATTCTGCCTGTGCATCTTTACGGCCAATGCGCGGACATGGACGAAATATCAACCATTGCAGGCAGGTTCAGCCTGCCGGTGGTCGAAGACGCGTGCCAGGCCATCGGCGCGTCCTACAAAGGCAAAAAGGCCGGCGCGCTTGGAACACTGGGGTGTTTCAGCTTTTTCCCGTCAAAAAATCTGGGCGGGGCGGGCGACGGCGGCATGGTGATTACCGACGACAAAGACCTCGCCGATCATGTGCGCCTTTTGCGCGGACACGGAGCGCATAACAGGTATTATCACGACATCGTCGGTTTTAACAGCCGCCTGGACGAGCTTCAGGCCGCGTTGCTGCGCATAAAACTGCCATATCTTGACGGCTGGTCGAAATCGCGACGCGAACACGCCGGAAAATACGCTGAAGCCTTCCGCTGTGCCGGGCTTATGGACAATGTGACGCCGCCGGCGGTTCTGCCCGAACGCTCTCATATATTCCATCAGTACGTAATTCGCGCAAAACGGCGCGATGAATTACAGGCATTTTTGAAAGAAGCGGGAATCGGTTGCGAAGTTTACTATCCGGTTTCACTGCACGAACAGGCGTGTTTTAGAAATCTCGGTTACGCGCCTGAAGATTTGCCGCGTTCCAACGCTGCCGCGCGCGAGGTTCTGGCTTTGCCGGTTTATCCTGAACTAACTGATGAACAGCGCGGTTACGTCGTTGACCGCATTGCCGCTTTTTACGCTGAACGATAAAATGTTTGCCATGAACAATAAGGAATCTTTTTCTCCGGTGCGCCGGATAAAAAACAGCATTTTCCTGAAGCTTGGCCTTGCGTATCTGCTGCCACTGCTGCTGACGCTGGCGGTTCTTGACGCCTATGCCGTCCGTATGCTTAAAAAGGAATACCTGGAGGCGGCGTATGACAGGATGGAATCATTGGCCGAGGCCGCTTTGGGGAAGTTCCCTTACGGCGAAGACCCTTCATCGTCCGAAAAATGGGCTTCATGGATAGCCAGTGGCGGCGTGCGCGCGACGTTGATTTCCGCCGACGGCGTGGTTTTGGCTGATTCCGACAACGATCCGGCGAAAATGGAAAATCATGGCGATCGCCCGGAGGTACGGGAGGCTTTTATGAAAGGCTCCGGGCGCGCCGTGCGCGCCAGCGAAACGGCCCGCAACGAACTGGTTTACCTGGCGCGGCGTTTTGACGCCGGAAACGGCCGGACGCCGGTGCTCAGGCTGTCTCTGCCCCTGCAGCGTCTGGACGAAAGCGTGCGCGGCTATCGCCGCAGGCAAGTGGGCGTGGCGCTGTGTCTTCTGGCGCTGACCGGCGGCGCGGCTTTCTTTTTCTTTCGCGCGTTTTCCAACCGTATCCGCCGGCTGCGGGAATTTTCAGACCGCGTCGCCGGCGGCGATTTCCGTCCCATGCCCGCGGAAAGCAGCGAGGATGAACTTTCTGCCCTTTCGGACACTCTGAACCGGACGGCGGCACGGCTTGACGCAACCATACGCGCGCTTAAGGGAGAACGGGAACAGTCGGCGGCGATTCTTTCCAGCATGGACGAGGGAGTTGCCGTTGTTGACTCCGGCCGGAACGTCATTTTCTGCAACCGGTCGTTTCGCCGGGCGATTGGAGCGCCCGACGCGGATTACACGGGACGTCCTTTTCTCGAACTGGCATGGCATCTTGATATAGAACATTTGTTTCAAAACACGCTGCACAGCGGTGAAATCATGCACGGGGAAGCAACGACGGGATTCGCGCGGCAGGGAAACTACGCGGTGACAACCGCTCCCATCCGTTCCGAGGATTCGATTTCCGGAGCGGTTATGGTGCTGCACGATATCAGCGAGATTCGCAGGCTTGAGCGGGCGCGCAGGGATTTTGTCGCCAATGTTTCGCATGAGTTCCGCACTCCTCTCGCGATCATTCAGGGATTTGCCGAAACTCTCCTGGACGGCGCGCTGGAGGACGCGGAAAACGGGCGGCGGTTCTCAAAAATCATCTACGACCAGTCTTTGAGGCTCAGCCGTTTGACGGACGATCTGCTTAAACTGGCTCAAATCGAATCAGGGCGGTTTGGCGCTGAATTTCAGTCTGTCGGCGCGCGCCCGATTCTGGAATCCTGCGTCGAATCCGCGCGCGCCCTGATAAGTTCTGAACAAAAAAATATGACGCTGGAACTGGAATGTCCCGCGTCATTGCCCCCTCTGCGCGCGGACGCGCGTTCAATTGAGGAAATCGTGCAAAACCTTCTGGGAAACGCCATTCGTTATACGACCGCCGGCGGCCGTGTTTGTGTAACGGCAACCGTTGCGGACAATGAACTGGTATTATCCGTGTCGGATACGGGAATAGGGATTTCCAGCGCGGACCAGCAGAGGATTTTTGAAAGATTCTATCGCACGGATACCGCGCGGTCCCGCGAGTCCGGCGGAACGGGGCTTGGGCTGGCCATCGTCAAGCATCTGGTGGAAAACCACGGCGGTCACATTGAAGTGGAAAGTAAAATCGGCATTGGATCGATTTTTCGTGTTTTTCTGCCTCTGGAAAGTTAATGAATTGTAGGCAGACTCCGAAAACCCCGAAATCAAGGCTTGCGACCGAGACAAAAGCTGTAGGGGCGAATAATTATTCGCCCCTACATTTGCATTTTGTCGAGGGAGCGTAACGCAGAGTTCGGGGTTTTCGGAGGCTACCTGCGTAGAGGGAACGTATGGCTGAAGGCCTTGTGCTTGTTATCGACGACGAAAAAGATCTTCTTGAACTTGTGCGCTACAACCTTGAAAAAGAAGGTTACAGGATAAGGACGGCGCAAGACGGCGAAGCCGGGCTGGAAGCGGCCACGCGCGAATTGCCGGATATTGTTATCGTTGACCTAATGCTGCCTGGAATCGACGGCCTGGACGTATGCCGCCGGCTGCGCGCTGACCAGCGCACGGCCCGGACGCCGATTATCATGCTGACGGCAAAATCCACGGAAACCGACCGTGTCGTAGGTCTTGAAATGGGCGCGGACGATTACATCACCAAACCTTTCAGCCCCAGGGAGCTTGCCGCCAGAATCAAGGCCGTCCTAAGGCGCGTTTCGTCACAGGAGGCTCCGGCGCCGAAACAGCGGATTATCCGTTGCGGCAAACTGGCGATCAACCTTGACCGGTATGGCGTCCGTTGCGGTGAAGAAAACATCGACCTGACGGCGACTGAATTCCGGTTGCTGCAAACGCTGGTTAAATATCCCGGACGTGTCTATTCGCGATCGGAACTCATTGAGGGCGCGCTCGGCAAGGAAATAGCGGTTGTGGACCGGACCATAGACGTGCACATTACCAGCCTGCGCAAAAAACTCGGCGATTACGGCAAACACATTGAAACCGTGCGCGGATTTGGCTACCGCTTTCAGGAACAAACGGATTAACCCTGAAAGAGATGATTTGGTGGACTATCCCCATTTTTTGAATTATACAGGGCGCGCATTTTACTCTGTCCTTGACATGGGATCGCGGGCGTCCACGCCGGCGTGACATGGGATAGCATGCGTCCCGCATGCGGCTTAATAAATAAAACAGGGATAGTTCAAAGATGATTTGGTCTTTACCGTGAATAAATGGCGTGTTATTTTATAGTGTTTTCGGGGGCCTATAGCTCAGTTGGTTAGAGCGGCTGACTCATAATCAGCGGGTCGGGGGTTCGAGTCCCTCTGGGCCCACCAAAAACCCTTCCAAAGCAGTCCAAATTAGTCCAATATCATCAATAAAAACGCGGGCCTTGTTCATTTATGTGTCCGGTGTAGTCCGTCGTGGCGTAAAGGAAAACATTTCACAGGTTATACGCTACGCCATTGCTACAGGCCGTGCAGACCGCGGCCATTGCCCAGACCTGCGAGGGGCGTTAAAAGCGGCGACCGTGAAGCACATGCCAACATTGACCAACCCGGAAGAAGTGGCGGAACTGTTACATGCGATTGACGGATACAAGCGTCTATCAAAACTTCAAACCTAATAGCCCGTTTCAATTTATGGGATTCTATAGTAAAATTGTACCTTTCGCGTGAGCGAGACGACTTCTGGAGTTAAAAAAAACCATGACGCACCTGATAATTAAAATTTTTTGGGCATGATCGGTTCGCATTTGCCCGAACGGGAGGGAACCATGTCAGTTCCGACAAAACCAGGCGTAAACAGCCTGGATTTGCTGATAGGCATTCTCACATTTGTTGCGGATGAACAAAAACGGAGCGAAATTCCTTGCACTACCCCAAAACTTCAAAACGCGATCTACAGTTTGAGTAAGCAACCTGAGTTCGCAGATTATTTTCGCGATTACAGTTTCCAAAAGCGTGGATACTATCATTTTTCAGAGGGACTACTGGCGGATTTCCGAAATCTGGAGCGACTGGAGTGTATTTCCGCTAAAAACCCCCGGTTTGTAAATTACACCTTACACTCCAATGTTCTCCAGCGATTTTTTAACAGTAAGTATTCTGGGGAACAAGGCGACGCGCCTGTTGAGCTGAACATCTTAAAAGACATGGCCAAAGCAATTTGTAAAAATTGGGTTGACGAGAATACAGGCAAGGGATCATAAAATATGACCTCTGCTTCGTGTGGAATGCCGCCTTCGCCGCCTCGCCCGTTCGATGGTGAGATAAGTTTACTCAAAGACCAAATTGAACAGTTCGTCGAAGCCCATTTACCACGCGAGCCTACGGTTCCAAAGACTACGAAAGTAGTACATGACGGTCTTTGGGGAACCATTTCGCTATCTCCGGCCGAAATGGCCTTTATTGATACTCCTTTGGTGCAACGTTTGCGTAGCATCGCACAAACAGGGCCATCCTACTTTGTATATCCTTCCACGCGTCACTCGCGTTTTGAGCATTCCCTAGGTGTCATGTTGCAAGTTCAGCGTTTGGCTGATGCGTTGTGGCAGGATGATTCTGGAAAAAAACTGCTCAATAAGGAAGATGTTGCACAGATGCGTTTCGGCGCTTTGTTTCATGACGTTGGACATGGCCCATTTAGTCATACTTCTGAGGCGATTTATGGTACTCATTCAGCTTTGAAAGCATTGCGTGAAGATGTGTATGGTAATTTCGGGAGCCCACACGAAATACTGTCTCGCCTAATTATAGAAAGCAATTCTTTTAAACATTTCGCCGACAAGGTAGCAGAGAAAGCCTGTATCCCTAAACTGGAAATCGAACTGATTGCCCGCGCCATTACCGGGGAACAACCGCGCTCACCTGAGAAAAAATTTGTTTCCGAGTTGCTGAACGGCCCTTTTGACGCTGACAAGCTTGACTATTTTTTTCGCGACAGTCATTTTAGCGGTATTCCTTTGGCAGTTGATGTGGAACGCCTACTGCGCACCGTTCGTATTGTTTCCGTCGACAGGGAAGGTGGGGCGGAACGGCTGGTCGTATCCCATGGAGGCGCTGGAACTCTTGAGCAAATTTTATTCGCTAAAATTGTGTTGCACACCTCTGTATATCAGCATCATAAAATACGTTCATTTGACTGTCTTTTTCACGGCATTATTGAATATATACAAAAGCATAAGGAACACACGGGTATCCCAGTACCTCTACGTGATCGAAGTTTAACCTTCGAATCGCCAGTGGATTACCTGTGGACTACCGATGAGACATTCCGTCACTATGGGTTTTTACTTGATGAGAATGATTCAAGCGGTTCCATCGACGGACCATTGCATCGCATGGTTCATGGTTTGTATTTCCGTCGGCCGCTGGTACGGGCCTTGGTTATATGTGAGCATACCGTTGAAAAGAATGAAAAAAGTACAGGCTGGAAAGATTTATTGCGCCTTGATAGTAAGTACGAAATCCTAGATCAACAACGACGGAGGAAAATCGCAGAGGAAATACGGTTGCGGGCTAATGTCGATTGCCTGCCTGAAGAGGTGTGGTTGGATCTTCCCGCACTTCCCAATTCGACAGCAGCAAACGATATTTATGTCGCTATGCCCGGACATAAAAAATCAGACGCGGATTTACTGACACTTAACGAACTGTTTCCCTTGGAAATGTGGGTTGGACAATATGGACAGAACAAATGGCGCGGACATGTGTTCTGCCCACGTGAAGTAGTCGAACCCATTGGTCGTGCTGCAAAATCATACTTTGAAGAAAAATACGGCGTTAAAATTAAACGGGAAGCGTTTGATTGGTGCAAACAAGCGCCACCAATATAAACCGCATCACGACACACCACAACACGCCGCCAGCTCGATTAGGAATAAAATTTGAGCGGCGGGAAAAAATCAAGATTAATATTTGTTGGACTATCCCCATTTTGCTCTGCCGTTGACATGGGATCGCGGGCGTCCTTGACATGGGATCGCGGGCGTCCCGCCGGCGTGACATGGGATAGCATGCGTCCCGCATGCGTATTAATAAATACAACGGGCGCGATTTATCGCGCCCTACAATTGAAGCGGGCTTTGCCCGCGATTATTTGTTAAAGCGCGGACGGGA
>Ga0082212_10009107_pt1 | contig 12837 bp, 7 predicted proteins | sample TergutNt197P3_FD_71548 | JGI IMG/M metagenome (GOLD analysis project Ga0082212, IMG submission 71548) | Neocapritermes taracua P3 segment gut microbial communities from Petit-Saut dam, French Guiana - Nt197 P3 | ecosystem: Host-associated > Arthropoda: Insects > Digestive system > Gut ... | reverse complement strand
TATTAGCAGATAAATATCCTGCTATCGCAAGATTTATAGGAACAATCGGTAAGATACATAGCAAGGCAATGATGGCATATCTAACTTATATGGTGCAACGAATAATAGAAATGCACAGAGTTCTTAAAGACACAGGCAGTTTTTATTTACATTGTGACCCTACAGCAAGTCATTATTTAAAAATATTATTAGATGATATATTTGGGAAAAATAACTTTAGAAATGAAATTAGTTGGTGCTACACGGGGCCAAGTGGAGCAAAGAAAAATTTTCCTGCAAAACACGATGTGATTTTAAGATATTCCAAGTCAGATGAATATATATTTAATTGGAAAGATATAAGAATTCCTTATGTGAGATTGGAAACAGGAAAAACTCATTCTATTTTCAAAAAATCTGCAACTTTATCAAATGAAGGAAAAATACCAGAAGACTACTGGTATGATATTCCATCAGGGGGACATATTTCACCTAAAGAACGCACGGGGTATCGCACCCAGAAGCCACTTGCTCTTTTACATAGAATAATTAAAGCATCTTCAAATGAAGGTGATATTGTTATGGATCCTTTCTGCGGATGTGCTACGACTTGCGTTGCGGCACAGCAATTCGGTAGGAAGTGGATAGGAATAGATTTAGAAGAAAATGCAGTTCGTCTATTAGTAGAGAGATTGAGTGATGAACGAGGAATGTTTAAGGATTTTATAAATACTAATATGATTCCACAAAGAACAGATGTGAAAATAGAAGGAAAATCAGAAGATGTAAGAAAGCGATTATACAAAGAACAAAAAGGTAGATGTAATGGTTGTGGAAATGAGTATTTAATAAAAGATTTAACAATAGACCATATAATTCCCGATACTAAGGGTGGTGGTAGTTATTACGAAAATTATCAGTTGTTGTGTGGACATTGCAATAGCATCAAAGGGGCAAGGCCGATGGAATATTTGCGGAATAAAATAAAAGTGCGTGAAAAAGAATTAGCAGATAAAATTATTTTTGGAGAATAAATTCAAAAATACCTATACCATTTTTTTACAAATATTTTGCTATATTTGTAAAAAAAATTATAATGCTTAAGTAGAGAGTTTTTTATGAAAGTTAAAATTGTTCTTACATTAATAATATTATTTACTTCTTCGTTTTTTACAAAAGCACAATTTGTAGAAGATGCGTTGCGATTTGTTAGTCCTAATGTATTCCCGTCTGTGAGGGCTGCCTCATTAGGAGCATCATATTTTGGCTTTGCTGATGATGGCACGGCTATAGTTACTAATCCTGCTGGAATGACATTAGTTCCTGTTGGTGAATTTGGAATGGGAATAAACCTCACCAATCACAAAACAAATACTAATTTTTTAGGTAATGAAAAAAAAGAATTAACTAATGAATTTTACTTTACAAATATAAATTTTGTTTGGGCAAATCCAACCACTAATTTGAATGTTTATGACAATGAAATAAAGGAAAATGATTTTAAAATATCATATGGATTTGATTATCATTTAAGCAACGACTTTGTAGTAAATTCTACTTATAGAGGTTTTAATCCTTTAAATACTTTTATTGCAGAACAAGCATATCAAAAACAAGATTGGGTTACACAGGTCGGACTTGCTGATGAGAACTATAATACTTTAATTAAAAACAATATGTATCAAGATGGATTTGTTTATGAGAGTGGTGGTATGCACAATCTTTCATTCGGCGTGGCGTGCGATATTAATCCAATGTTTGCCATCGGCGGGACTTTTATAATGAAGGTTGGAACATATAATTATTCCCGTAAATACTTTGAAATAGATAAAGATAATATTTACAATCAATACTATATAGATTATATACATCAGTTAAGCGTTAGAGAAAATTTAACACAAGATTTATTTGGAATAACAGGTATATTAGGTTTTCAAGCAAGATTAAGTCATTATTGTAGATTGGGTTTATCAGTTCATTTTCCAACATTGATGCATGACTCAGAATATTTTGCAACTAATTATGAAGTCCTTTTTGACGATGATAAGTTAGTAAAATATCCTCTTGGAACAATGTTTAATGAATACAAAATTATTACTCCTTTTGAATTTATTTTAGGGCTATCAGGTAATACTTCAGGGCTATCTTATTCTATATCAGGTAGTATATTAAATGCTGCAAGCACATATTTTTCTGTTGATAAAAATAATATTAATTTAGATTATGGTGCGTTACTACATTTTGATGAGTTAAACGAAATAATAGACGAGGCGTTTACGACACAATTTACTATTGGTGCGGGTTTAGAATATAAAATACCTGACATTCCTGTGTATTTGCGAGGAAGTTATACATTACAAACATCTCCTTATAAAAACAAGACACTATGCAGTAATAAAAATATTATCGGGACAGGTGTAGGATTATTATTAACTAATAATTTGATATTAGATGCTTCTTTCGTTTATGCGACACAGGACTATCGCAGAGCAAATTATGGAAACGAGTCGGTGCCTATGTATTTTTCATTTTATAATGTAAAACATACTCCAACAAATTTTCAACTTGGAATAAGATATAGATTTAATTAAAAAATTGAACTATATAATTCAAAAAGAAAAAGAACTTATTAAAAAAAATAATCACAGAAATTATTATATTGTAATTCAAAATAATACAAAAATAAAAATATGCTTATATCTTATAAATGGCTTAAAAAATATGTAGATTTAGATTTTAATCCAAAAGAATTATCCGATACATTGACTATGCTTGGTATAGAAGTAGAAAAGTATACAGACCAAAAATCTATATATGATGGATTTTATGTAGGGTTGGTTAAAACAAAAGAAAAACATCCAAACGCCGATAAATTATCACTATGTAAAGTTTCTATCGGAGAAAAAGAACTATCTATTATATGTGGCGCCCCAAATGTAAATGTAAAACAAAAAGTTATAGTAGGTGTTGTTGGATCAATAGTTCCAAGTGCGGGCTTTAAATTAGAAAAACGAAAAATAAGAGATTATTACTCTGAAGGTATGATTTGTAGCCAAGCAGAATTAAATATGGGCGAAGACCATTCGGGCATTTGGGTTTTGCCAGAAAATGTTCCTGTTGGTATGACAGCAATAGAATATTTAGAACTTGATGATTTGATTTTAGAAGTGTCATTGACTCCTAATAAAGCCGATTGCAATAGTCATTTAGGTATAGCAAGGGAGTTAGCCGCAGTGACTAAACAAAAAATAAAAATACATAAACCAAAAATTAAAGTAAATTAAAGTTGTTTTTCCCGATTTTTCAAATAAAAAAACAGGACTAATGGTTTTAAGATAGTAGTTTTTATTTCAAAATTGAAAAAAGTGACATTTAGTTATGATGTTTTTACAATAATGATAAATTATTTAATTTATATAAAAAGATGATTTTTTTTATTATTTTTGTGCAAAATAATAATAGTAAAAAAATAATATGGTGTTCTAATATATGGCATTCAAAGATTGGTATAGAGGGTTATTAAGGTTTTTGCCGAAATCAATGTTAGGAAAATTTAATCTTATAGATCATAAAAAGAATTTTCCACTACTTGGTTTATTTGATGCTGATACTAAAAAACAATTAGAAAAATTAATCGGAACACGCATAAGAGATATTTCATATTACGAACAAGCATTTACGCATAGTTCTTATTTGAATGTTTTAAAAACAGAAAGAGATATCATAGCATACTCTAATGAAAGATTGGAGTTTCTTGGTGATTCAGTTTTAGGACTTATCATTACAGACCATCTATTTAATTTTTTTCCTGATATTAAAGAAGGCGACTTAACAAAAATTCGTTCACGTCTAATAAATAAACATACATTGGCTTATGTTGCTAATAAAATTGGTTTACAACAATTTTTACGAATTAGTTTTGGAACACAAAAGAATTTTGATAAAGCAGGTGAAACAATTATTGCTAATACTTTTGAAGCACTTGTTGCAGCAATTTATTTTGATTCAGGCATAGAAAAAGTAGTTTCTTTTTTATATAAAACCTTAATACCTTTAACAGGATTAGATGATTTTATGTTTGATAGCAATTATAAAAGTCGATTGTTAGAAATAATACAATCAAAATCAAAATATCCACCTACTTATAAAGTTATAGATGAAAAAGGACCTGACCATGATAAAATATATAATATCGGTGTATATTTTAATGATGTATTGCTTGGAACAGGATTAGGTAAAAACAAAAAAGATGCAGAACAAGAAGCAGCAAGAAATGCTTTAGATAATCTTTCTAATATCTGATTTTAGTTCTTTCAATACTCACTAATTTTACTACGTTATTGTTCGTAATTCAAAGTTTTTTAAATAATAAAAAAAAAACTGATTTTATTCAACTTTATATAAAAAATATTTAAAATAATTTAGTTTATATTTTTTTTTTCAAAAAAAAGTGTATTTTAGGGTAATGAATTTTAATAACGAATGTTTTTTTTTAATAAATAAAAGGTTTTTTATGAAAATGTTTAGAATACTTTTCATTGTTGCTATAGCAACGTTCTTTATGGTTAGCAATATGTATGCTGAACCCGTTTGTATAGATTTTATTAGTAAAACTCCAATTAATGGAAAAATTACTAACTATACTTTAGATTTAAACCAGGATATTCCTGCTTATGTTCACAAAAACTCTGATGAGTTTCTTGCTGATGGAAACTTTACGTTATCGTATTTGCCTGACGATGTAAAGTCAAACAATGCAATGGGCATTACAAGTGGTAGTGCAGATTGGAAAGTAATGGTGTATTTTCCAGATATGGAGTATTTTAATGGTTATGGTATAAAACAAATCAACGACATCCAATTTTCTATACTTAACTATCCTCAGGGTGGAGTTGGTGAACTATCTAACATTTCTAAATGTGCTGTTATAATTTTAGCAGTGAATGCTGGGCAAGTTAATACATCAGAACCACTTGTTCAACAAGATGTTCCTGTATCGGCACTAAAAAAAGGTTGGAACACGGCAGTATTAACAACTCCTTTCCAAATTCCTAACAGTGTTGACGGAATTATGATAGGTTATACTCTTGCTTTTAGTGGGAACAATGTATTTCCGATAGATATGGTAACTAATTCGGGTTTACCTTTAGGATTAAATTACGTTGTAACAAGTTCTTTTACTAGTTCAGAACACTATTTTCTAATTAGAGCAAGTGCAAGTGGTCCGTCGTTCGATTACCAAAACAATGCATGCTTTTTAAGATTGGAAGTTCCACCTTATCTTGCACCAAATACACCTTTTAAGTTTGTAGCCACTATTTCTAACAGAGGACCAGCAAATTCAAAAATAACCTCTATGGAACTTACTTACAAGTTAGGTAATGAATCGCCTGTGACTATTAATGCTTCTGGATTAAATATAGCACCTGGACAAAGTATAAATCTTAATAGTCCAGATATAACTATACCAAGTCATCACACACCAGGAAATACTTATCCTATAGAAGTAACAATAAGTAAAGTAAACGGTGTTGATGATGACGACCCTACAGATAATACCCAAGCAAGTTCTTATACCGTTCCTACATTTATACCAAAAAAACGGGTGCTTGGTGAAGAACCGACAGGCACTTGGTGTGGCTGGTGTCCAAGAGGTATGGTTGCAATGGAAGATTTAAAAAATTCAGAACCAGACAAATGGATTGGAATAGCAGTCCATAATGGTGACCCGATGGCAAATGTAGAATATGATAATGCCTTTTCCCAAATAAGAGGTGCTAACTCTTATCCTGGTCCTGGTATGATTGATAGAAATAGTAAACTAGACCCAGGTTCATTTAAACAGGAATTTAATAAAGTAAAAGATGCATTTGGTGTTGCAGATATTTCCAGTTCTAATTATTCTTGGAATGAGAATACAAGATTAATTAGTTTTGATGCTAAAGCAAAATTTGCTGTTCCTATCCAAGGAAAAGAATTACGTTTCTTAGTAGTTATTACAGAAGATAGTGTAACGGGAACTGCATCAGGTTATGGACAAGCCAATTATTATGCAGGTGGTGCAAGTGGTCCTATGGGTGGTTTTGAAAATAAACCAAGCACTGTTCCTGCAAGCCAAATGGTATATAATGATGTGGCAAGAGCTGCACTAACTACACCATACGGCGTATCAGGTAGTTTGCCTTCAAATATTGCTATGGATTCAGAACATACTTATAGTTTTGTATATACCGTTCCTACAGCATATAATTATAACAAACTTAATGTAATAATTATTCTAATTAATCAAACTGATGGTGGTATAGTATATAATGCCGCAAAAGCAGATAAAAATGTTTCTATTAAAGAAGAATATGTCCTAATTAATTCAATTTTTCCAAATCCTGTTAAAGATAATTTAACTATTGATTTAAAAGAGAATGCAAAGGTTAGTATCTGGTCTATAGATGGCAACCTATTGTATGATAGTAAGCATATAGAAGGAGTTTCCTCAATAAAATTGAATGCTTCAGCAGGCACATATATTTTAAGAACAGAAAATAAAAATGGTTCTCACTCAACAAAATTTGTAATAGAGTAGTCCTTTATTATTTTAATATACATAATAGGCAAATAACTTTTATTTGCCTATTTTTTTATTAATTAAAATTAGAATAAAAAATTATTTGTATAAAAACATATTTATTATTTGGAAATTAGAAAAATTATTATTATTTTTGTATTCTGTATTTAGTGCAATAATATTAAATACGATAATTTTTTTTTTGAATTTAAATATTTTATATAAATGGAGCTCAATTTTTAATGGGTACTATTACTAAAATTAGGCAGATATCGCCTTATGTATTTATTGTGTTTGCTGTAGTGTTTATTGTATTTATGATGCTCAGCGATAACATTTCACAACTTACAAGAGATGGAGAAAATATACAGACCGCCACAGTTTGTAAGATAAACGGCGAAAAAATCTTTTATAAAGATTTTGAAGAACGCGTCAAAGTTAGATTAGAACAAATGCGTAACGACCCACAAAACGAGGGACGTGAAATTAATGACCAACAAGTTAGAAACCAAGTATGGGACGAACTTGTGAAAGAAAAATTATTGTTCCAATCTGGTGAACAATTTGGCATTAAAGTATCTGATGAAGAAATATTAGATATACTTGTTGACAACCCACCTGACTTTTTAAAACAATTATTTACTGACACAGCAGGTAACTTTAATAGAGAATTATACTTAAAATTAATTTCTAGACCTGATGAAGTAATTAATTACATCGGTGAAGACCCAACTAAAATGTTACCTGAAACAAGACAATATCATATTGCAGATTGGCGAAATCGTATTATATCTATATCCGATTATCTAAAAGTAACTAAATTACAGGAATCATTAGGGGGAACTCTTATTTCTGCACATACTGTATCATCGCCTTCGTATATTGAAAGAAAATATGTAGATGATAATAGCACTGCCGATATAAATTATATTTATATCAATCCTTTCTTAATCACTGATAGCGTTGAAGTGACAGAAGATGAAATGCGTGCTTATTATGAAAAAAATAAAAGTAGTTTCAAAGTTAAAAATGAAAGAAAAGTTAAATACCTTACATTTCCTCTCGTTCCTTCAGCCGATGATACAGCAAAAGTATTAAGAAAGGTAGAAAAAATAAAAGAAGAGTTTGCAGCGGCAACTACTCTTGAAGCAAAAGATAGTATATTTTCTATAAGGGTTAATGAACTTACAGGAATAGAAAATGATTGGGCATTATTGCAAGATATTACCCCACAAGTATCATCACTTTTTGCTAATGCAAAAGAAAAAGAAATTATAGGTCCAATTAGTTTGCCTGATGGGTTTCGTTTTTACAGATTAGATGGTAGAAGAAGCGGCACAAATGAAGTTGTGCGCGCAAGCCATATTTTAATTTCCTTTGGTGAAAACAAAGATAGTGCTAAAGCAGTTGCTAACGAAATTAAGAAAAGTGTTAATGTTTCTAACTTTTCTACCATTGCAATGGAAAAATCAAATGACCCAGGTTCGGCAAGACAAGGTGGTGACCTTGGATATTTCGGTAGAGGTAGAATGGTGCCTGAGTTTGAAAAAGCATCATTTGAATCAAAAATCGGCTCTATTGTTGGTCCTATAGAATCACAATTTGGTTACCATATAATATATGTTGCTGATAAGAAATCAGACGAATTAAAATATAGTGAAATAATTTTAACTACTAACATAACCGATGCCACCAAAAAGCAAATAAAGCGAGATGCCCGTGCTGCTATGGAACAAATTAAAAATGGAGAAAATATAGATTCACTTGCTGCAAAATTAACTGCCAATAATCAAAATATTACGTCACAAGAAACACCATTTATGACAAAAGATAAACCTTTTTTCGGTTCTATGGCTATAACAAATAAAATATTTGAGGCAAAAAAAGGGGATGTGCTTGAACCAAGAGAAATATATAACGCCACTCAAGTCGTTGTGGTGCAAGTAGAAAATATTAGAAAAGAAGGTATAGGTGCTTTTGAAGATGATACACTGCAAATAAAAAATAAAATAACTAAAATTAAAAAACTCGATTTAGCACAGAAGAGAGCAGAAGAAGTATATAATTTAATAAAAAACAATACTACATTGGAAGGTATTACTGATTTACCATTTGACTTAATGATACGAAATGCTACTATTAAAAACAATGGTGCTATACCTGGTAACCAATCCGATTATACTGCTACGATGAAAGTTTTTGAATTACCTGTTGATGTTATTAATGCTCCTTTAAGATGTGAAAGTGGCTATTATATTTTTGAAATTAAAAACCGATTAATTCCTACTGCTGACCAAGCCAAAAGTGCTACCGATGTAACTAAAGCACAATATACGAGAACACTTTTTGATAGTTGGTTTAACAAATTTAAAGAAAAATCAGAGATAATTGATTATAGAAGCAAACATTATCAAGATTTTTAGTTAATTTTTTAGATTATAAAAAAGAGATAAATATAATGTTTATCTCTTTTTTTTGTTCTGTTTTAAAAATATAAACTCAAAATAACACAAAATTTTTTAGAACAAAACTTATTTAAAAAAAAACGTATATTTGTAATTCAAAAACTAAAAAATTAAATAATATGAAAAAAATAATACCTATTATCTTAACTTTAATTATCATTGCTGCCTGTTCTAATGAAGAACCATTTATAGACAATTCCAAGAACAATGTCTCTTTTATTATACAAAGAAATATAAATACCTTGGAAGTATTAGATTTTAATGATGTTAATGTAACTTTTACTAATATAGAGTTAGAAAAAAATATAGGCAAAATAGATTTAATAAAAAAGTTCAGAGGTTATTATTATTTAGTTAATAAAGAAATGAAGAATATCTTTATATTAAAAAATATTAATCCACCACTAGTTAATGAAATAGATTTTTTTTCAAACGGGTTAATTGTTAATGATATTTGTTTTCCTAATGCTACTGATTGCTATATAATTTATGAAAATAGTGCTAAAGTAGGTGTTATAGATTTAACTACTAATGAAATAACTAATATAGAAATACCGTTATCAGATATCCCATCCTCTATAGCAGGACTGGGAAATCAGATTTATGTTACAATACCTACTAAAAATTTAGTAGAAGTTATAGATACACGCACTAATAATGTTGTATCGCAAATAAATATTTCTAATAGTCCAAGTATAGTTGATTTTAATTATAATGGAGAAAGTGCGATAGTTATTTCAAAAGGTGATGCTAATAAACCTGCAATGATAAGTATTATTAATTTAGAAACAAAACAAATTACAAGAAGCAATATTTTAACGGGAAATGAACAAACAGCGATTAATATTATGCCAAATGCAATGATAGTTGGCTCGCGATATGTTTATGTAACAGCAACTAATGTTAAACATAATAATGGCGGTGCTTTTAGAATTGCTTCAAGCAATTATTTAACAACATCGGTATTGATAAAAAATAGTTGCAATAATGTTATAAAAAACTATAATAGTGCATTATTTATTGAAGTAGATGAAAATAATAACGAGAAGTTTGTTTTGTTTAATACTAATGATAATAAAAAAATAAAAGAACTAAATGTTGGTTCTGTTTTTTATTCTGCTTGTGAAAAGTAAGTGGTATTGGCAGAATAAAATGTATGATGTGACTTAAACTAAAATAAAAAAGGAGTGTAATGACTCCTTTTTTATTTTTTGTCTTATTGTCTTATTTATCTTACTATAAAACTTTTCACTTGGGATATTTTATTTGTATTCATACGCAAAAAATATACTCCCGAAGGAAGGTCGTCCAGATAATTAATGCTAATTGTTTGGATTCCCTCTTCACAATATTTATTTATCGGAGTAAAAATTATTTGTCCCATTGCATTAATTAAATCAATTCTAACATTATCTGCATATGGATTGTCAAAAATTATATTTACATAATCTGTTGCAGGATTTGGAAACACATATAAATCCATATTCAGATTTTCGTCAATGCTGGTTTCTTCTAAATATTTCATTATTCTTTGTGCATCAATTTTTCCCCATCCCCAAGTAGGACTTTTATTATCTATAACATTTCCTGTCCATTGGTCGTTAATAGCGGTTATTCTTATAATTTCTTTTGCTTCTGCTTGAGTTAAATCAGGTTTCTTTTCAAGCATAAGTGCTACAATTCCCGCTACCATTGGTGAAGCCATAGATGTGCCACCTAAAGATATAAAAGAATAAATGTAAGAACTTGTTATATCAAATATGTAGTAATCGTATCCATTAAAATAAGTATTTTTAGCAGATACTAACTCAATACCGGGAGCAGTAATATCTGGTTTTATTTTTCCATTAGTTAAGGGACCGCGTGAAGAAAAAGAGGCAATATCGTTTATTTTTCCGTAGTTTTGTCCTTGATAAGGACCACTTGTTCTTGATATATAAGCCCCTACCGTTATAACTTCTTCAACAGTACCAGGATGAGATACTGTTGAATTATTATCAGGAACGAAATTGCTTGACATAGGATTTTTATAATCAGTGCCACTATTATTCCATATATCTATATCTATATTAGAACCCTTAACAACAATATAAATAGAATCTCTTGTTTGACCAGGATGCATATCGCCAACATAGAGGCATATACTTGGTTTATTATTTGAATATAAATCAGCAGAAATCTTTCCTATTATATAATAAGTTTTTTCTTCATCTACATACAACGGGTCTAAATAAAATTCCTGCTTATTATCAGTATTATAAGATGCAATTTTTATTTGTTGGTCACCCTTTTTGTAATATAAATCAGCAGTGAATGATTTATTATAGTCGCCCCAAATATCTAATTTTATTCCTTTCACAAGCATTGGAAGACCATTTAAATGAACATAGTCAGAAAAAGGAATATTCACAAAAAACGAATCATTACTTCCCAACTTTATTTTAGCGTGGTATTTAGAATCACCTTCGTTTCCTGCTGCAACATTAACTATTTTACCTTTAGGGTTTGCTTGCAATAGTTCAGACATAGCAATATCTATTAAACTTTCTCCATCAGCACCATGTTCAGAATAATCACTAGTTCCTAAACTATAATTAATAGTTATAGGTTTACTGACGGAATCAGCATAACGAAACATATACGTAGTTGCTTCTAACAAAGTATACAAACTTGATGCTGCTTCTAAATCTACAACAACAATATCTGCATCTTTTGCAATGCCTGAATAGGTTGCTTTTTGTCCTTTGACGGGTGTTCCTGCACAAATACCTAATACGTGAGTTCCATGTCCTGCTGTATTTGTGCTGTATTTAAGTGTGTTTTTGATTTCATTAGTGTCGGTATACAGATGCCCCATAGTCATTCCTGTAGGAGGAATGCTAGTAGATGATTTTTTGTCTGTTACCCAAGCACGTTTCACTCTTGGAACTCCATTAATATCAGAAAACATCGGATGAGTAAAATCAAATCCAAAATCACCAACCCCAACAATAACTCCTTTACCCGTATAAGAAGATTCTAATGCTGTGCCTAAATGAACCTTGTCTACATTAGATGAAGGCAGGGCTTTATCTAAATATGGTTTGAGTTTCTTTACAATATCTATTTTTTCTACGAAATTGTATTGCGAAAGTTCTGTGACATTTTTGATTGGTATTTGGATAAGTGCGATGGATTTTGTTTTCACAATTTCATTTCCGCCGAAAACTGCAATATCAGATATATTATAACCCGAATTTACCTTCAAATACAACTTAATCAGCTCTTCTCCATCAGAATTTAACTTGAGATTTGATTTTACTGTATTGTTATTTTCTGCATATTTATGAACAGCAAAAAAAGCATTTGCATCGAATGTCAATTTGGGATTGTATTCTGCAAATGAAGTCAATGAGTAGCACATTAAAAGTGCTATAAATATTAGTTTTTTCATAGTAAATTTTTTTAATTAGTGATTATTATTAATGATTAATGGTCAACAATTATTCGCAATATAATAAAAAATTTATGAATAAAAGATATTTTGATATTATTTTCGCAAAAAAGTAAAGGTCGTTATAGGAAAAGTGAAGGTCGTTATAGGAAAATCATTAACCCCATGCTTAAGCATGGGATTAATATTAACTTTATATTGCACACTACATTACTACATTTTATCTAAAATCGAAAGCACTACTCCCCAAATAACAAAATTGTCTGTCTTTTTTACTGTAATTGGTGAATATTTTGGATTTTCAGAAAAAAGAACGAAACTATTATTAAGAAATTTAATTTTTTTGATACAAATGCAGTTGTTAATTTCCGCCAAAACAATGCTATTATTAACCGCTT
>Ga0082212_10009106_pt1 | contig 12840 bp, 8 predicted proteins | sample TergutNt197P3_FD_71548 | JGI IMG/M metagenome (GOLD analysis project Ga0082212, IMG submission 71548) | Neocapritermes taracua P3 segment gut microbial communities from Petit-Saut dam, French Guiana - Nt197 P3 | ecosystem: Host-associated > Arthropoda: Insects > Digestive system > Gut ... | reverse complement strand
CAAGGAAATGTTTCTGAGCAATGGTTTCCAGGCATTCATCTCCAAGCCGATTGAAATAGCGCATCTTGACGCGGTAATCCGCCAGTGGGTTCGCGACAAAAACCGCGAAGATGAGTTCGCTGATGAACAAAAAAATGAAAATGTTACGGATTGCTGCAGTGATAATGATAAATACGCATATAGCCACCGGCAGATTCTTTGCGGCATGGAAGACATAAACGGGTTGAATATTAACAAAGGGTTGGAGCGTTTTGACTGGGACGCAAAGCTTTACCGGAAAATCCTTCAATCCTATGTGATAAATACACGGATTATTCTTGAAACGATCAAAGAAGTTAAAGAGAACAATTTGGAAGAGTACATTTTTGTAATTCACGGGATAAAGGGTTCAAGCCGCGGCATCGGCGCGGATAAGGTCGGCAGCATGGCGGAAGCTCTGGAAAAAAAGTCCAGGGCTGGGGATTTAGACTTTATTCGAGTGAACCATCCTGTTTTTCTCAAGACGGCCGACGACCTCATGTTTGCCATAGAGGACGCTCTGGGCAAAGTGGCGTCTGAAGCGCCAAAGAAGGAAAAACCTGACGTTGACGTGTTGGCAAGAATCCGCGTCGCGTGCGAAACATATGATATAGACGAGCTGGACGCGGCGATGGCCGATCTTGAAGCCTTTGAATACGAATCCGGCGACGGGCTTGCGGCCTGGCTGCGTAAAAACGTTGATAGGATGAATTATGAGGAAATTACAGATGAGCTTTCATCATTGATTGACAAGTAATTATTTGTGAAATATCCGGGTCAAACACCCATGCAGGTTCCAACGGCGATTGCGGTGTCGACCATGTAGTGATTTTCCGGCACGGATTTTACTTTGCTTTCGGGAACGCTTAGATCCACCGAACCGATGTCATTGCCAATCAGGCTTACCATCCGGCCGTATTCGCCCCTGGCAAGAAGATCGGCTGCCGCGGTACCCAGACTCGTTGCGAGAACGCGATCGGAGGCGCTGGGGATGCCTCCGCGCTGCATATAGCCCAGGACTGTGGCGCGGGTTTCCATGTCGGCTTCGGAGGCGATTTCACGCGCGATACGGTATGCCGCCGACGGGCCGGTATCAACACGGAATTTTTTACGGTCGCGTTTGTCCATCTCGGCTTCTTTAACGGACAACGCGCCCTCCGCGGCAACCACAATGGAAAAAGTTTTGCCCGATTTAGCCCTTTCTCTTAGATGGCGGCCAATAATTTTTATATTGTAGGGGATTTCCGGTATCAGTATGACATCACCGCCGCCTGCAACACCGGCGTACAGGGCAAGCCACCCGGCTTTGTGTCCCATAAGTTCAATCACAATCACCCTGCTATGGCTTTGCGCCGTAGAATGAAGGCGGTCAATCGCTTCCGTGCCGATGGATAACGCCGAATGAAAACCGAAGGTTCTGTCAGTGCCGACAATGTCGTTGTCAATCGTTTTCGGGAGGCCTATAACATTCAGGCCTTCTCGGGCAAGGCGGTAGCCCGTGGTATGGGTTCCATTGCCGCCCAGCACGACCAGGCAGTCCAGACCGAGCTTGCGGTAGGTTTTTTTGATGGCGGCTACCTTTTCACCTGCAATGTCGTAATCTTTAGTCTCGGACTTGAAAGGCTTCTCCCGGCTTGCTCCCAAAATAGTCCCGCCCCTGGTCAGGATGCCGGAAAAATCAGCGGGGTTTAATGTGCGGACATTTTCTTCAATAAGACCACGGAAGCCGTCCGCAATACCTATAATATTCATACCGTAGCGGTCGTGCGCAGCCCTGCAAACACCGCGTATCGCTGCGTTGAGACCGGGGCAGTCTCCGCCCGCCGTAAGTATGCCGAATGTCCTTGTTACAGTGTTCCGTTTTTTAGCCATTAATCAGTTATATAAAAAATTGTACCCGTTAACAAGTTATTAAAGCGTGCCGATGCCGCGCCCATGCCGTGGCAGTTTATGGCATATCCTTCTTGCTGAACGGAAAAATGGAGGAAATTTCTTCATTATATAAAGAAAAAACATAACATTTGTTTTATTATACTTTGATACGGGTTAACCCGGATATTTCATGGCAAAGAGGAAACAAACGGAGACAGTTAATGAAAACGATCAACCGAACGATATGCGCCACCCTCGCCGTTTTACTTTTTTCAGCAATATTTTTCAGTTGTAAAGACGCTTCCCGGCAACAGCCGGACAAACGCGTGCAGTTTACTTCGTTTAAAGATGTTCCCGGCATAACCGACGAAGAAATCAAAGCCATCGAAAAACTCCAGGAAAAAGGACCTTTTGTTTACGGAATGAATTTGAGCACCGAGGCGTTTGAAGACGAAGAAGGCAAAATCAGGGGATACTCCGCTCTTTTTTGCCAATGGTTGAGCCAGTTATTCGGAGTCGTGTTCGAGCCGGCGATTTTCGAATGGGGCGAATTGCTCGAAGGTCTTGAAAAACACACTATTGATTTTTCAGGCGAACTGACTGCTACCGACGAGCGGCGGAAGATATATTTTATGACAGATGCCATCGCCGAACGCTCGACAAAATACATGCGCATTATAGGCAGCCAGCCTCTGCCGGAAATCGCGGAGTCGCGAAAGCTGCGGTACGCGTTCCTGGAAGGCACCACTACGTTCGACAACGTTTCGAAGCAGGAAATACACGACTTTGAATCCGTACTTATAGACGATTACGATACCGCATACAAAATGCTCAAAAGCGGCAAAGTTGACGCCTTTTTCGACGAGGGCAGCGCCGAAGCGGCATTTGATGTTTACGGCGACGTAGTCGCGTCCGATTTTTTCCCTCTGGTTTACGGCCCGGTTTCTCTGACGACGCAAAACCCGGAACTCGCGCCCGTAATTTCGGTCGTGCAAAAGGTGCTGCAAAACGACGGCATCCGCTATCTGACGGAACTTTACAACGCGGGGCATCTCGAATATGTGAAGCATAAGATGGTCATATTGCTCAGCGAGGAAGAGCGTGAATACATACGTAAAAACCCTGTAATACGTTTCGCGTCCGAATACGACAACTATCCGATCAGCTTCTACAACACCCACGAACAGCAGTGGCAGGGCGTATCCCACGACGTACTTAGGGAGGTTGAAAAACTGACCGGCCTGACCTTTGAAATCGCCAACGACCAGCATGATGAATGGCCGGTTCTATTAAAAATGCTTGAAACCGGCAACGCGTCGATGATTACCGATCTTATACGCACAAATGAGCGTGAAGGCATGTTCATATGGCCGGAACACGCGCTTACGACGGATTATTACGCGCTTTTATCAAAATCGGATTATCGCAGCATCAACGTCAACGAAGTGCTGTTTGTAAATGTGGGACTGGTCAAGGAGTCCGCGTATGCCGAGCTGTTCAAAAGCTGGTTCCCGAATCATTCCAACACTGTTGAATACGACAGCACGGAACTCGCATTTGACGCTTTGGAACGCGGCGAAGTGGAGATGGTGATGGCGAGCTATCACGATCTTCTTATTATGACGAATTACCGCGAGCTTCCGGGCTATAAGGCCAATCTGATATTCAACCGTTCCTACGAATCCAAATTCGGGTTCAACAGGGACCAGGTATTACTGTGCTCAATTATCGATAAGGCGCTTCAATTGATCGACCTGAAGTGGATCTCGGAACAGTGGCTGCGCAAAACCTACGACTACCGTGTGAAATTAACGCGGGAACGGACCTCCTGGCTGATTAGCGCGACAGTGCTCTCTTTCGTGCTCATATTTATGTTTGTTTTATTTCAGAGAAACCGCAGCGCGGGAAAACGGCTTGAAATACTGGTAAACGAGCGCACATCAGAGTTGAAAGACGCCCTGACAAAGCTGGAAGCCGTTATCAGCAACTACAAGGGCATTATCTGGAGTATTGATAAAAACGGAATCGTCACAACTTTCAACGGACAATATCTCAAGAAGATAGGGTTCGCGCCGTCGTTCATAGAAGGTAAAAAGCTTGAGATCGCGCGGCTTAAGAACAGGCATATGGATATTATCGACAATGTGGAAAAAACTTTCCACGACGGCGCGGCCCAGGATTGGATGAGCGAAATCGACGGAGACGTTTTCCACTCTCGCACCGCGCTGATTTTCGACGGCTGCGGCAATACGTCCGGCGTTGTGGGCAGCACCGACGATGTTACGGAAACGGTAAGGCTCCAGCGCGATCTTCAAACCGCCGTTTTGGAGGCCGAAGCCGCCAGCCGCGCCAAATCCGCGTTCCTGGCCAATATGAGCCACGAGATACGGACGCCGATGAACAGCGTCATCGGGTTCTCCGAGCTGGCGCTTGACGACGATATTTCGCCGAAAACCAGGGGGTACCTGAGTAAAATCAAGGAAAACTCGAGCTGGCTCCTGCAGATCATTAACGACATTCTGGATATTTCAAAAATAGAATCCGGCAAAATGGAAATTGAGATAACACCTTTCAGGTTAAACGAGGTGTTGACGCGCTGCCAGACGATAATTACCCCGAAAGCCAGTGAAAAGGGCATCCTTTTGCATTTTTACGCCGAACCTTCGATTTGTAAAACGCTGCTCGGCGACCCGACAAGACTTGGGCAGGTGTTGATCAACATACTTGGAAACGCCGTTAAATTTACGAACGTCGGCGCCATAAAACTTTCGGCGACCGTCAAGCTATCCACTGAAAGCAGCAACACCATACATTTTTCGATACGTGACAGCGGCATCGGAATGACGCCCGATCAAATCAACAAGATATTCGAGCCGTTTACACAGGCGGATTCAAGCACGACTCGCAAATACGGCGGAACGGGGCTGGGTCTTACGATTACGAAAAATATCGTTGAACTGATGGGCGGTAAACTAAACGTTGAAAGCGCTCCGGGCATCGGCAGCAAATTCAGTTTTGACCTGGTATTCAAAACGATTGACGTGCCGGATAACGCGCCTGATCCAGTATTAGGCGGCGGAACAATTGAAAAGCCCGTTTTCAGCGGAGAGACTATCCTGGTTTGCGAGGACAACAGCATGAACCAGATAGTCATACGCGAACACCTGGCGAAAGTCGGAATAAACACCGTAATAGCGGAAAACGGCCAGATAGGCGTCGATATGGTTAAAAGCCGCATTGAAAAGGGAGAACCGCCATTCGACCTGATTTTCATGGATATGCACATGCCTGTAATGGACGGGCTTGAAGCCGCTCCAAAAATTATGGAATTGGGTACGGGAACGCCGGTTGTGGCTATGACGGCAAACATCATGTCCGACGACAGGGCTATATATAAATCAATGGGTATGGAAGATTACGTAGGCAAGCCCTTCTCAACGCAGGAATTGTGGGGCTGCCTGCTTAAATACCTGAAACCCGCCGCCGCCGCCGTCCCGAATGCCGCCACCCCCGACGCCACGCAAGATGCAGGGGATGCCGCACTCGACGTCCCGGCAAACGAAAACATCCGGCATCTGGAAGAAGATGATTTAATGTCAAAACTGAAAACCATTTTCTACAATGAAAACCGGGAGAAAGCCAAAGAGATTGCCGACGCTATCGGAAGCGGCGACATAAAGCTGGCGCACAGATTGGCGCATACCCTGAAAAGCAACGCGGGACAACTTGGCAAAACAGGTTTGCAAAAAGCCGCCCTCGAAGTCGAAACTCTGCTAAAGGACGGTAATAATCGCACAACGGAAGAACACCTGAACACCCTGGCACGGGAACTCGACGCTGTTGTTAAGGAATTGGCGCCTTTTGCGGAAGCCGTGGCCGCCCAGCAGGCTGAAGCCGCGGCCGAGCCGTTTGACGAAGAAAAAACGCGGGAACTGTTCAACGCGTTGGAACCGATGTTAAAAGACGGCAACCCTGAGTGCATGAATCTTATGGATGGCCTTCGCGCGATTCCCGGCAGCGACGAACTTATAAAGCAGATAGAGGATTTTGATTTTGAACCTGCGGTTTCCACTCTCGCAGAATTAAAGGAAAAGATGGGATTAAAGTAATGGACGAAACAAAAAAGAACAGCATTCTTATTGTTGATGATGAAAAAGCGAATTTAATTGTATTGACCCATATCCTGAGCCAGGAATATACGATTTACACGGCCAAAGACGGGCAGGACGCAATCAGCAAAGCCGGGAAACTTCTGCCCGACCTCGTTTTGCTGGATATTATCATGCCGGAAATGGACGGTTATGAAGTGCTCACCACGCTTAAAAACAATGAGGAAACGCGGGCGATTCCCGTTATTTTCATCACGGGTCTGGACAGCAGCGAGGACGAGGAAAAAGGGCTGGTGTTAAAGGCTGCGGACTACATAAGCAAACCGTTTCGCGCCGCAATCGTGAAACTCCGGGTTGGAAATCAGATACAAATCGTTAATCAGCTGCGCACAATCGAACGCCTGAGCATGATCGATCAGCTGACAAATATCCCAAACAGGCGCAGCTTTGACAACCGGCTGAATATGGAGTGGAACCGTGCGATAAGAGAAAAGACGCCGATAAGCCTTTTGATGATGGATGTGGATAAGTTCAAAAACTACAACGACACATACGGGCATCAGCAGGGCGACCTCGTGCTGCAGACGGTTGCGTCGGTTTACGCAAAAACGCTCAAGCGTTCCGGCGATTTCGCGGCCCGTTGGGGCGGCGAGGAATTTGTCGTGTTGCTGCCTAATTCGGAAAAGGACGGCGCCATGATGGTCGCGGAGCAGATACGCGCAAACGTCGAGAGCGAGATAATTCCCATTCCCGACGGCGGCAGCACAAAGGTAACAATCAGCATAGGCGTAAACACATTGATTCCGACAGGCGACAGCGTGCTTGAAACCTTTATTTCCGGAGCGGACAGCGCGCTTTACACCGCGAAGGAAACGGGCAGGAACAGGGTGTGCGCATGTGAATGACGGTGTTTATGAGAAAAAGTTCCTGATAGCCGCTGCGGCGGATTCTATATCCGAGTCAGATATGTCGTGGTGCGTTACAAGGCGCAATATGCCGCGTTCCGGCGGATTGATAATGATGCCGCCGCGATCCCGCAGAAACAACGCAAGCTCCGCGCCGTCGCAATCAACGCTTGCCCATACCATATTGATATCGCGCCTTGAGCCGTCAATCACCAGTTTCGGCAAATCGGCCAGCAGCGCGGACAGCATATTTGCCCGCGCGTGGTCTTCACCCAGCCGCTCCGTCATGCAACGCATGGCGATCAGTCCGGCCGCCGCCAGAATACCGGCCTGGCGCATCCCGCCGCCCAACAGCTTGCGGTGCTTGCGCGCCTTCGTGATGAAATCCGCCGGGCCGCACAGCATCGAACCAACCGGCGCGCACAAGCCTTTGGAAAGGCAGAACATCACCGAATCGGCAAATCGGGCGATTTCAGCGGCATCGCAACTGAGATAGTCCGCCGCGTTGAAGATGCGCGCACCGTCCAGATGTACGGCAAGTCCGCGCGCCTTTGCCCAGTCCCAATACCGTTTCATATCACAGAGTGGAGCAACCGTTCCAAAACTATGGGCGTTTTCAAGACATAGCAGTCGCGGTTCAGGGTAGTGGATGTCCGGGGCGCGGTACGCCGCGTCAAGATCGTCCAACGACATATTTCCGTTATGAGATGAAATAGAATGCAGCGTGACGCCGGACAATACGGCCGCCGCGCCTACCTCGTGAACGGCAATGTGACACTGTCCGTCGAGCAGCGCTTCGTCGCCGCGACGGCAGTGGGTCATCAGCGCAATCTGGTTGCCCATAGTGCCGGAAGGAACAAAGAGCGCGGATTCCTTGCCAAGCCGGGACGCAGCTTCGGTTTCCAGTGCGTTTACCGTAGGGTCGTCGCCATATACGTCGTCGCCGACTGCCGCTTCAGCCATGGCGTCACGCATGGCTTGCGTCGGCTTTGTAACCGTGTCGCTGCGAAGGTCGATCATAGGCTCGCTTCTTCTCCAGTTTCCGGATCCGCATGAAATATCCGGGTTAACTGAAACACTGAAATGGCGGCGATAGCGGCGGTTTCGGCGCGTAAAATCCGCGGCCCAAGACTGAATACACCATAACCGGTTTTTTCTGCGAATTCGATCTCGTCTTCCGTCCAGCCGCCTTCCGGGCCGATACAGATTATCGTACCTCCGGCTGTTTCCACTCTACCTGGCAGCCATTTATTATCAGATTTTTCATAGAAAAGAATTTTATTTTTTACCGGATAGTCTTCTGACGTCAGGAAATCGTGAAATTCCAGAGGGGAACGCACACGGGGTATGTCCGCGCGGCGGCACTGCTTTGATGATTCTTTTACGATACGATCCCAGCGTGTCAGGCGTCCGGAAATTTTCTCGCCGGAAATCCGGATTTCGCCGCGGGCGGTGTAAAGCGGGATGATTTCATCAACGCCAAGTTCGGTCGCCTTTTCCAGCGCCCATTCAAAGCGCGCCGGTTTAATCATCGCCATTGCCAGCGCGAGGCGTGTAGTCGGCTGATGCAACGAAGGAGTTTTTTCTATTCCGCAAACGAAAACTTCGCCTCGACGGAATTCGACACCCCCGCTCCAGTTGCCGCCTGTGCCGTCAAATATTTCGACCCGCTCGCCTTCACGTATGCGCAGGACGTTTTTTAAATGACGCGCTTCGGCGTTGGGCAGTCGTGTCTCGTTTCCAGAAATTAGTTCAGGCGGGATGAAAAAGCGATGTGGTCCGTGCGACTTGTGCTTCATTTTGCGCCCTTTAATTTATTATACGCCGGCGAGGACGCCATCGCTCCCATGTCAGGCGCTCTCATGTCAGCCGAAAATATCTTTTACTTTATCAAAGATATTTTTTTCATTATGCGGCTGATGTTTCGGTAGTTCTTCATTAGCGCTGAGTTTGTCCAGCGCTTCGTAAAGCTGCCGCTGCTCCTTGTTCAGTTTGGTCGGAACAACCACATTGATGGTTACATACTGGTCGCCGCGTCCACGGTCGCCAAGAATAGGAACACCTTTGCCGCGCAGGCGGAAAACCGTGCCTGTCTGCGTTCCTTCGGGAATCTTGAGTTTTTCATCTTCTTCGAGCGTGGGAACAAGGTATTCCGATCCAAGCACCGCCTGCGTGACGCCTATGGGAACCTGGCAATATATGTCGCTCCCCTGACGCTGGAAAAACGGATGCTCCTCAACATAAATCACGACGAAGAGGTCGCCCGATGGGCCGTTATGTATGCCGGCCTCTCCCTCGCCCTGAATGCGCAGGCGCGAACCGTTGTCAACGCCCGCGGGGATGCGCACCTCCAGAGTTTTTTCCTTGAGCGTCCGGCCGCGTCCCTTGCAGGTTTCACACGGCTCGGTGATGATTTGCCCGCCGCCGTTGCACTGCTGACATGTGCGGCTGACTGAAAAGAACCCCTGTTGATACCGCTGCTGGCCGCTGCCGCCGCACGCGGAACACTTTACCGGGTCTTTGCCTTTGGGCGTTCCCCTGCCGTCGCAGTCCGCGCAGGTTTCCTGGCGCGGTATTTTTATCTTGGTTTTAAGACCGAACGCCGCTTCCTTGAATTCTATCTTGAGATCGTAGCGCAGGTCGCTCCCGCGCTGCGGGCCGCCTTTTCGCCGTCTTCCGCCGAATATATCGCCGAAGCCGAAAAATTCGCCGAGAATGTCTCCGAAATCACCGAACGTCGAAGGGTCAAAACCGCTGAAACCGCCCTGTATTCCGCCGTATCCATAACTGTCATAGCGTGCGCGTTTTTCCGTATCGCTCAGAATGCTGTACGCCTCGGCCGCTTCCTTGAATTTTTCCTCTGCTTCCTTATCGCCCGGATTCTTGTCGGGATGGTATTTAAGCGCGAGTTTCCGATAGGCGCTTTTAATCTCCTGATCGGAAGCGGTTTTTGACACGCCTAGAATTTCGTAACAGTCTCTTTTGTTATTCAATATTTAATTCCTTGCTTTAGGCAATTGCAAACCGTGACCTGGGAGCGCGGGCGTCCCGCCTGCACGTTTCCAAAAACGCGGGCTGTAGAGACAAGGCATGCCTTGTCTCTATATTTAGGTTTTGCAATTATCCCTGTTATTTCTCTTTGTTTTCCGGAGCGTCTCCGGGGGCGTTGAAAATCGCTTTGGACAGGATGGCCGCTCCCTGTTCAATCTGCGCCATCATGTCGCCAAGAACTTTCGCGTCCTCTTCGTCTGGATCAAGGTTCTTGGATTTCTCAATCATGCTTTGAATCATTTCTTTATCATTTGGATCAAGGAAGGATCCAAATCCCGCGTAGCTCCGTACAAGCACGGCGGTTTGCGCCTGCAGGCGGTTGCGCAGTTCCGCGACCTCCCTCATCTTTCGGTCGTTTTCCGCGAATGTTTTAGCCTCCATGGCCATTATATCGATTTCGTCTTTGCTCAATCCGGTTGAAGGAGTGACGCGTATGTTCTGCTTGTTTCCAGAAACCTTGTCCTTTGCTGAAACGCTCAGAATGCCGTTGGCGTCCATGTCAAAAGACACCTCTATCTGCGGAACCCCGCGTGCCGATGGAAGGATGCCGACCAGGTCAAATTTCGCCAGCGAGTGGTTGAACCTGGCAACCTCGCGTTCTCCCTGTAGTACGTGGATTTCTACAACGGTCTGGTTATCGGCGACAGTGGTAAAAATTGCCGTCTTTTTAAGCGGAATAGTTGAGTTGCGTTCTATTAATCGGGTGAAAAGCCCGCCATGCGTTTCAACGCCAAGCGACAGAGGCAGAACATCCAAAAGCACGATGTCTTTAAGATCGCCCTGCAGCACGCCTCCCTGCAACGCCGCACCCACGGCCACCACTTCGTCGGGATTTGCTTCAAGAGACGGCGGCTTGCCGAATATTTGCTCCACGTGGCGTTGTACCGCCGGTGTGCGCGTCTGGCCGCCGACAAGTATCACCTTGTCTACGGCGTCCGGCGTCATTTTGGCATCTTCAAGAGCCTGTTCGCAAAATTTCGTCGTGCGCGCAACCAGGTCCTGTACCAGAAGCTCGAAATGACTCAGCGTCAATACCTTGTCAAAATGCTTAGGCCCGCTGGCGTCCGAGGCGATAAAGGGCAGGCTAATCCGCGATTCCTCCACGGACGAGAGTTCGCACTTGGCTTTCTCCGCGGCTTCTTTAAGGCGCTGCCGCGCCAGAATATCTTCGCCCAGATCAATGCCGTATTCGGTTTTGAAATCGTCAATCATCCAGTCAACAATGCTGCAGTCGAAATCTTCGCCTCCCAAAAAGCTGTCGCCGCAGGTCGAAATGACTTCGAAAACGCCGTTGTTTAGTTCAAGGATTGAAATATCAAACGTACCGCCGCCAAGATCGAATACCACTATCCTTTCACGGTCTTTTTTACCCAAACCATAGGCCAGCGCGGCTGCCGTTGGTTCGTTTATTATTCGCTGAACTTCAAGTCCGGCGATCTGTCCTGCGTCTTTTGTGGCCTGGCGCTGCGAGTCGTCAAAATAGGCGGGAACCGTAATAATGGCTTCCGTGACCGGTTCGTTAAGGTAGTCCTCGGCGGCGCTCTTCAGGTACTGAAGAATCATGGCGGAAATTTCCGGAGGGCTGTAATCACGTCCGGCCGCCGCAACGCGAACATCGCCGTTTTCCGAAGGCTTGATGGCGTAAGGCAGGCGCTTCTGAACCTGCTGAACTTCCGGCGTATCAAACCGCCGTCCCATAAACCGCTTGACGGCATAAATCGTATTTTCAGCGTTGGTCGCGGCCTGGCGCTTGGCTATTTGTCCAATGACACGATCGCCCTTGTCGTTAAGCGCTACAACGGACGGGGTAGTTCTGCCGCCGAGATTGTTTGGGATGATCTGCACCGCGGAACCGTCAAGAACCGCGACGCATGAATTGGTTGTGCCTAAATCAATGCCTATTGTTTTTCCCATATATCCACAGACTCTTGTTAAATTTTAGGTTGAACCGCGACAATTACCTGCGACGGACGCAGGAGACTGTCTTTGAACATGTAACCACGGCGTAATTCGTTGACGATTGTTCCTTCGGCGGCTTCCGATGTTTCCGCGCTGGAAAGCGCCTCGTGCAAATGCGGATCGAAAGGTTTTCCTTCCGCTTCAATCGGCGCTACTCCAGCATGCCCCAGAGTGTCAGTCACCTGCCGGTAGAGCAGCTCAACGCCTTCCCTGTACTTTTCGACGGAACCCGCGGCGCCTTCCGTTTCGCTGAAATATTTCAAAGCCCGGTCAAAACCGTCCAAAACAGGCAGAATACCCTGTAAAATCGCGCTCTGAGACATGATCTTCAGTTCGGACTTCTCCCTGTCGACACGTTTGCGGTAGTTCTCAAATTCGGCGGCTTTGCGCATAAAACGGTCCTGCCACTCAGCGGCGTCCGCCTTTGCTGCGGCAAGATCCGCATCAATCTTTGAGGGCGAATCAACCGACTCGGCGGCTTCTACCAGAATTTCATTCAAGGCATCGTCAAGATCGACGTTTGCCGTTACATCTATTACCAAATCGGCCTGATCATCTTTTTCATTAAGCGTCATTGTCTGGTTCCTGTCTCGAGCACCTGCCCGAATAGTCTTGCAACGTAATCCACAAGCGAAATTGCCCGCGCGTATTCCATACGCGTGGGACCGAGAATGCCCAGCGTACCGTGTGTTTTTTCATCAACCACATAGCGCGACGCTATAAGCGCGCAGTCCTCAATTCCAGGAAGGGCGTTTTCCGCGCCGATGGTAATTCGGACTTCTCCGGGTTCCTCGTCAATACACCGTGACAACAGAGTCGCCAATCTGCTCTTCTGCTCCATCGTCTCGAACAAAAGTTTCATTTTGTTTACATCGGAAAATTCCGGGGATTTTATTAAATTGGAGGCGCCGTCGAGGTAAATTCCC